>Ga0187810_10000024_pt1 | contig 73384 bp, 71 predicted proteins | sample NC_wetland_sal_i_9_FD_132963 | JGI IMG/M metagenome (GOLD analysis project Ga0187810, IMG submission 132963) | Wetland sediment microbial communities from Neuse River Estuary, North Carolina, USA - ASW_5 | ecosystem: Environmental > Aquatic > Freshwater > Wetlands > Sediment | place: USA: North...
ACGCGCCGTCGTCTATATCGACACCGAAGGCTTCTCGATCGAGCGGTTCCGGCAGGTCGCCGGGGAAGACACCGAAAAGATCGCCGAACGCCTCTTCCTCTTCGAGCCTATCGACTTCGAGCACCAGGCCGCCATGATCGCCGAGGCGGAGAAGGTCCTCAAGGCCCACAAGCCGGGGCTCCTTGTCGTGGACTCGGCTACAGCCCTGTACCGGACCGACCTCGAAAAGGGCCGGGACGCGATGCAGGCCCTCACCAAGCAGATGATCCATCTTCTCGGGTATGCGAAACGGTACGAGATCCCGGTCATCATCACCAACCAGGTGTACATGGACACTGTCCGGAACACCTACCTCGGCCTCGGAGGAACCGCGCTCGAACACATCTCGAAGGTTATCGTCAGGCTGGAGAAAGTCGAGGGGACCGGCTTCCGCAGGGCACGCCTCGTCAAGCACCGGTCCCAGCCCGAGGGGGCCGTATTCGATTTCGAGATCGTCGAGACCGGGATCCGGGTAAGGGAATAACGTTTTGAAATTAGTCCCTGAATGCGGCTGAAAAAGGGAACGCGAAAAAAAATCAGAAGATTATATTCCCGGAAAACACGGTCACCGCGGGGCCTTCCATCCGTGCGCCGGCCTCAAGGAAGATGACGAGCGGACCTCCTGTTGTCTCGACATTGACCGTCTCGCCCACGAGCCCGAGTTTATGCATGACGGCTGCCGACGCCGTCGCTCCAGTCCCGCACGAGAGGGTCTCGTCCTCGACCCCGCGCTCGAACGTGCGGATCTTTATCGAATTGTCGCCGGTCTTTTCCACGAAATTCACGTTCGCCCCGTTCGGGAACGAGGGGTGGCGACGGATCTGGGGCGCAACCGCGGTCACGTCGATCGCATCAACCGAGGGAACCGGGACCACTGCGTGGGGCACACCGGTGTTCACCGCATAGACATCGAAATCGCCAATATGCTCCTTGTATTCCCCTTCTCCCGTGGCGGGAATGTCCTTCCGGTCAAATTTCGGATCGGTCATGGTGATCTCGGCAATGAACTCGTCATCCCTGTACCCCATCAGGACGCGCATCTCGCCTGCCATCGTCTCGACCGTGCACGATTCCCTGACATATCCTGCGTCGTACGCGTACTTGGCGATGCAGCGAATCCCGTTGCCGCACATCTCAGCCTCGCTCTGGTCCGGCTGGAGGAGGCGCATCCTGATCTCACTGGTCGCTGATTTCGAGAGGTAGATGACCCCGTCCGCCCCGATGCCGAAACGCCGGTCGCAGTACGAAGCGGCAAACTGCGCTTTCATATCGTCAGGGATAGCAACGCCCCCATATTCGTCGATGATAATAAAATCGTTGCCATTCCCGTGGATTTTTGTGAAATCAATCTCCATGGTAACCTCTCAATGAATTCCCGTGAATAACCGGCGCGGCGGTCTGATCGTCCGGGGAACCGGATGGATCACCGGTTCAAGGGTCTTACTCATCATGTCGGTTATTGATCTCAAAGATTTTATGGTACTCTTCTATGCCCCAGCCAAGGTACTCCTTGATGATAACATAGGCCATCTGCGGGGGGACGGCACCTGCTTCAGTGATGATCAGGTCGATGTACTCGGCCGGTGTCACGTCAAAGGCCGGGTTGCGTACCGTGACATGCGGGAGGGTACGGGCGATCTCGTCGGGGAGCACTTCCCCGGACAAGCGCTCTTCGATCTCGATAAGCTCCCCCGTGACTGTCCTTGGTGCAAACTTGTAGGTCTCCGCGGCCACGAGCATGTTCACCCGGGCTTCGTGGGCCGTGTGAGCAACCTGTGCCGTGCCGATCTTGTTTACCACAGCGCCGTTCACGGTTACAGCATCTGCCCCTACAATCACGAGATCGATCTTGTGGATGAACGAGCGCACCGCGGAATCGACGATATAATTGGTTTTTATTCCTGCATCGTTGAGCGCACGTATCGTGATGAGCCCCTGGTTCCTCGGGCGCACTTCCGTTGCAAAGACCTCGATATCCTTTCCCTCCCGGTGCGCCGCGATGATGCAGGAGAGGGCCGCTTCCGAATTGCAGTGCGTGAGGATCGTGTCGCCATCGCTGATGTGGCGGGCCCCGAACTCCGCTATCTTCTCCACTGCGTGCTGCGAAGACGTGATGAAGTTTTCTGCACGCCCGATGATCCCGGCCCGTGCTTCGTAGGCTGTTTTCGCCTCTCCGATCCCCGCCATGACGATGTGGACCGCGTTCGGGAGCGAAACGGCAGTCGGCCGGGTAGCGATCAGCATATCGGCTGCCTTCTGCATCTCCTCCCGGAACGTCTCGTCGCTTCCGGCTTCAAGGGAGAGCGCATGGTCCCGCAGTGCTTCGGCGGCAGCCCGGGCAATCCTGCCGGCGCCCCGGATCTCCATATTCTTTATCTTCTCTGCGGTTTCAGTTACGAGCATCAGTCTCTAGTCAATGAATGCCGGGAAAAGTACTTAAAAGCTTATTACCGGGGGTTACATGTCGATCGCCGTTGTCTTCGATAGTGCCGGAACACTCCTCAACACCTACCGGGTTGCACGGGATGTCTGCAATAAAAAACTCCTTCCCGGAATAGAGACAACCACGCTCACCTTCAGCTCGCCGGACCGGGTTCTCGTCGTCCTGCCGGTTCATTCGCAGGATATCATCGATGCACCGGGAGATATGCACCTCTCATCGTTCCTCCTGGAGCACGACATAGGCTTTGGCGTGAGCTGCACCCGGAAGATCACCACTGCAGAAGATATCGGCGATGTCCTGTACGCGGACCACCAGGCGCTGGTGAGCGATCTCCAGGAATGCATCCGGAACGTCTGGTCCTTCTGCAAGGAGGAGTCGGTCATGACGATGAACAGCGGGGCGATCGTCAACATGGCGTCCAAGTCGATCGAATTCACGCTCACTGCCGGGGGCTGGCCGTTCGAGGGTGCCAAGGAGACGATCACTACCCTCCACCGGATGGGCGTCCCGACCTTCATCGCTTCCGGCGACCGGGTGACAAAACTCGAGAAGATGGCCGATCACTTCGGCATCCCCCGTGACCGGGTGTACGGTGTCGCTACCCCGACAGTAAAGGCACAGATAGTCAACGACCTCAAAAATGAGTTCGACGAAGTGATGATGGTCGGCGACGGGATCAACGATCTCTGCGCTTTCAGGAGTGCGGATATCGCGGTCCTGACTATCCAGCAACCGGGGGACCGCCCGGAACAACTCTTCCAGGCCGCAGACTACGTAGTAAGAAGCGTGAAAGAGGTCATCGCGATCGTGGAAGCCCGGGCCGGCTCGCAGCCGTGCCCGTGAAATCCCGATCGTGAATGACGTGGTGGTTCATATAAAAGGTAATATGCGACTTCTGTCACATTAGGTACAAGGGTATTATGAAGGCTCCACTGATCACGGTCGACAACCTCTGCATGGATTTCGATGGCACGAGGGTACTCAAGAATATTTCTTTTGAGATTGCCGAAGGGGAGATCATCGGGATTATCGGCCGGAGCGGCGCCGGCAAAACCGTCCTGATGCACCTTATGCGTGGCGTGGAGCAGCCTCCGACGAGCGGAAAGATCATCTACCATGTCGCTGTCTGCGACAGGTGCGATTACGTCGATGTCGGCAGTGCAGCTGGCAAGCCCTGCACCCATTGCGGCGGTAAGCTGACACCGATGGATATCGATCTCTGGAACGAGGAGGACGAGCCCCTGAGACGCCGGCTCATGAGCCGGACCGCGATCATGTTCCAGCGCACCTTTGCCCTGTATGGCGACGACCGGGTCATCGAGAACGTACTCCATGCGCTCGATGACATCGGCTACCCGGCCGACCAGGCGATCAACCGGGCAGCGGACCTGATCGATGAAGTGAGGCTCTCTCACCGGATGATGCATATCGCCCGCGACCTGTCAGGAGGGGAGAAACAGCGGGTGGTCCTTGCCCGGCAGCTCGCAAAGGAGCCGTTCCTGCTCTTTGCCGATGAACCGACCGGCACCCTCGACCCCGGGACCGCACGCATCGTGCACACCATGCTCTCGGAAGCGGCAAAGAACAATAACATGGGCATTGTCGTAACCTCGCACTTCTCGCAGGTTATCGAAGATGTAGCCCACCGCGCAATCCTGCTCGTCGGCGGTTCTATAGCAAAAGAAGGGGCACCGAAAGAAGTCATCGCCCAGTTCATGAAGGACTTCGACGACACCGAGAAATTCGAGGAGACCGAGCTCGGGGAGAAGGTTGTTGTTGCCCGCGACCTTGTCAAGCGGTACATCTCTGCAGATCGGGGAGTCGTAAAGGCGGTCAATGGAGTCTCGTTCGAAGTGTTCACGAAGGAGATCTTTGGGATCATCGGCAAGAGCGGGGCGGGGAAAACCACGCTCTCCGGCATCCTCGCGGGCCTTATCGAACCCACGAGCGGTGAGATCAACGTCCGGATCGGCGACGACTGGATCGACATGACCAAGCCCGGCATCGACAAGCGGGGCCGGGCGACAGAGTACATCGGCCTCCTCCACCAGGAGTATGATCTCTTCCCGCACCGCAACATCCTCGACAACCTCACCGATGCTATCGGCCTTGAGTTTCCCAAGGAACTTGCCATGAGGAAAGCTCTCATCACCCTTAAAATGGCCGGGTTCACGGACGAGAAGAGCAGGGAAATCCTCGAACGGATGCCCTCGCAGCTCTCCGAAGGGGAGAGGCACCGGGTCGCACTTGCGCAGGTCCTCATCCGCGAGCCCCGGATCGTGATCCTCGACGAACCGACCGGCACCATGGATCCCATCACGAAGATCGATGTCAAGCATTCGATCATGCATGCCCGCGAGGAAATGGAAGAAACCTTTATCGTTGTCTCGCATGACATGGACTTCGTACGCGACATCTGCGACCGTATTGCGCTCATGAGAGGAGGGAAGATCGTGCAGATCGGCAAGACTGCCGAAGTTCTCGCGATCCTCACCGAAGAAGAGCGCAAACTCATGAGCCAGCCGGCGCCGTAAGAGACTGCACCATGATAACCATCCACCTCGACGGGGAGCGGATGGAGGTTCGCGAGGGAGCGACGCTTGGATCCCTCCTCCCGAACCATCCTCCAGACTGCTGCGTCGCAATAATCCGGCCTTCGACGAAAGAGGAACTGCAGACCGGAAGCCTTTCCCTTGGCACCACTGCAGGTGAGGTCACGTTTGAGTCCGCAGGGACGAGCACAGGCTTTTTCGAGTCACCTGGCATTACCGATCGTCTCCTGCTCCACTGGGCTGACCGGTACGCCGCTGCATTCGGCCCGTTCCCATCCGGGATTCGCCCGGCGCGGAAACCACACCTCTACGAGCAAAACGACGTGATACTGGGATGCGGCGGTTATGACCCTAAAAACTCCTATCTTATTTTTTCCAAGAGCCGGCATTCCGCTGATCATGGCGCCGATGAGACCGGGGGCATCATCGGTAAGATCGTTGCCGGGAGAGCTGTTCTCGATCGGTGGACAACCGGCGATAAGATCGAGAAGATCACGCCGGTTGTCAGCTGGGCGGATACAAGCCGGTCGTTCACGACAAAGGACCGGGGCCTCGTACTGGAAGACGGCCTGCAGGTCGTAACCCACGTCAACGTGATGGCACAAGGCTACAGCCCCGGTAAAGTGACCACGGAGGCAGCCGGAAGCGTCGAGCACATGCTCCTCACCCTCAATTCGGGCAGGTTCACGGTCGGGAGGGCGACAAGTACCCATATTCTCGACAGCCGGCTCGTGGGTACAGAAGTCCCGGAACAGTTCAAGCGTCCGCGGAGAGAAGGCACCGTAACGGTACGCACCTCCGGTCGATCGTCGGGAGGGATCTATATCTACCGGTCCGGTGTCTCGGGCAGTCCCTCCCACAGTGTCGTCGGGCAGGTCGTCCACGGCATTGAGCTCGTCAAGCTCGCACAGGAGCACGACACCTTCCTTCTCGATGTCAAGCCAAAAAGAATCGATATGCTCGGGCTGCCGCTCCCCCGGGCAAAAGAGATCGCAACCGCAAACAACCTTGCCTTGTCAGTCGATAAGGACAGCGAGGACCGGATCATTGTCTCGCAGGAACCGGGCACGACCCTGGATGTGCTCAACGAGAAACGGGTCATCCTGACAACAGCTCCTTTCGCAAAGGTCATCGATATCGAGCTCGACGATGCCCGGGCCCCGGACAGCTGCGATGTCTTCCGGTGGATCACCGGCCTCCGGGAGCACGATGCGGGAGTTATGCCGCTCTTTTTTGCGTTTGACGATTCGTACTTGTTCAAGCCGCCGATCCCAAAGGAGGTCCGGATCCACCCGGAGAATGTGCCGGTGGATGAAGTTCCCGCAGCAGCGCTCGGGATAACCAACGATTCCCGGAAAGGTGCCGGCCTTGTCGGCGTACGTCTCTCGGCGAACCGGGAATTCGGCCCCACCTCGGAGCCGTTCGAAGGGACCAACATCATCGGCAGGGTCGTCGATACAGGGAAGCTCAGGGGAATGACGGAGAAGGAAAAGGTGTACATCCGGGAGGTGCGGAAGTGAAAGAATACACGCCGGCCCACGTGGGAACGGTGACGCGATACGTCGTTATCGAGTCGTTCGATGTGACCCCTGCGGACCTCGCGATCCGCGCCTATGAGATCTCGAAAGGTGTTATGATCAAGGAGACCTGCTTTGGCCTCACGATAATGGGCGAGGAAAAAGAAGTCGACCGTATCATCGCCGAACTCCGGAAGGTCGACCCGGCGCACATCTTCGTCAAGGACCGGGGATTCCCCCCGGGCGACGCACGCCGGTGCCGGTCGGGCCTTGGCGGGGCACGGCCGGGTTTCCACGGTATGGAATTCGAGATGACGATTATCCCGTACGTCTCCCATGGCATCGAGGAACTGGAAAAACGTGATACGATGACCGTCCCGACGCCCGACACTACTCCCGGGAAGTCCATCCTGAGCGTGTACAAACTCAAAAAGATCATCGATTCACAGGAGCCCTAGAATAATGGCAAAAGTCTTTATTTACCCGTCGACGAGCCTGATCCTTGCTGACCTCGTGGCACGCTACGGGCACACCCCCTTAAGTTCGGCAATAGCCATACGCGAACACATCCAGACCGCGGGATTCGAGTCCTCGCCCCTCCAGATCACGCCGGAAGATCCCAAGAAGGGCCTGAAATGGGCCGCCGTCGAAGTCCCGAGCGGGGTCCGGGGGAGGATGTCGCTCTATGGCCCCATGATTGCGGAGAGCGAAGCGGCCATCATCATCGAAGACGCGGACCTCGCGTTCGGGTGCATGGGCTGCGCGAGGACAAACGAGCTGATCATCTTCCTCCTCCGCCAGAAGGATATCCCGAAGCTCGAGCTCAGGTACCCGTCAAGCGAAGAGGAAGGAGTGACATTCGTGGTAGCGATCAAAAAGTTCCTTGAAGAACTGGGGAAACCCGGGAGCGCGAAATGACGCCGCCGGTGCGCATCGCCCAGCTCTCGTGCGGGCCGGAATACTCCGGCATCCAGCAGGAGATCGATGAGGCTGCACGGGCGGTCAACGGCGAGATTTTCCACCCCGACATCGCGTTAAAAGACGTTATGCGGGATTTCGACCAGTTCGGCCTCGACGTCCGCAGCCCCGATCTCCGGCTCGCCATAGCCCGCGCCAAGGCGCTCGTCGAAGGGAGAATCGATGCCGACGCGATCTTCATCGCCACCTGCTTCCGGTGCGCCGAAGCAGCGATCGTCAGGAACGAACTGCGGCGGTATATCCACGAACACTCCCGGCTCCCGGTAGTCAGTTACTCGTTCACCGAACGGACGACCGCAGGGACGCTGCTGACGAGGATGGAGGCACTCACCACGATCGCCCGTCGGCGTGCCCTCCTCGCCCGCGAGGTCCAGACCGGCATCACCCTCGGCCTCGATTCAGGCTCGTCGACAACCAAGGCCGTTGTCATGATTGACAATAAGATCGCTGGCACGGGCTGGCAGCCGACCACCGAAGTGCTCAAGAGTGCCCGCGACGTCATGGAAACGGCGCTTAAAGAGGCGGGGATCACCCGCGACCAGGTACAGGCCGTCGGTACGACCGGCTACGGCCGGTTCCTCGTAGGGAAGGATGTGGGGGCCGATCTCATCCAGGAGGAACTGACCGTCAACTCCAAAGGCGCGGTCTACCTCGCCGACCGGCAGCACGGCCCTGCAACAGTCATCGATATCGGCGGCATGGACAACAAGGCCATTGCCGTGCAGGACGGGATCCCCGGCACCTTCACCATGGGCGGTATCTGCGCCGGTGCGAGCGGCCGTTTCCTCGAGATGACCGCAAAGCGCCTCGGGGTTGAGATCACCGAGCTCGGGCCGCTCGCCATGAAAGGGTTCGGCGCCAACGTCCCGATGAACAGCTACTGTATCGTCTTTGGCACCCAGAGCCTTGTCAACGCGCTTGCCGCGGGAAGCACCCGCGAGGATGTCGCGGCAGCCGCCTGCCACAGCGTTGCCGAACAGGTCTTCGAGCAGCAGCTGCAGGAAGTCGATATCAAGGAGCCGGTCATCATGGTCGGGGGAACGTCGCTTATCGAAGGGCTCGTCCACGCGATGGGCGAGCTGCTCCAGACAAAGATCCTTGTCCCGCACCACTCGCAGTACATCGGCTCTGTCGGCAGTGCGCTCCTCGCATCAGGATTCATCGAGGAAGGCCAGGAAGATTAGATGTTTGCCATCGAGTACTTTGAGGTCGAATGCCCGGAGCCGGCCGGGGGTGCGTACTACAACCAGATCACCAACGATGTCCTCCTCGACCATAACCTCCTCAAGGTCATCCACAAGATCCACGTGTATATTGACCCGGAAATCCCGATCTTCGTTGCGGTCGGGATCCTGAACAAGGTCACGTCTCTCGTCCGGATCGGGGATTTCACCAACGTCAACCCTCAGGAGGGCAAAATAACGCTCGTCCTGGCGAGCGAGACCTATCTCGCACCCATGCTGAAGATCCTCTGGGAGAAGTACGGCAATGACCACGTCGAGCAGCCGGACCGGTTCACGGTAATATTGTACAACGTGAAGGCAGACTCCAAGGAGATCGAGGATATCGTCGTCGCCGACCCGAGCGAATCGCTGGGAAAAGACCTGATCTACGCGCTCAGGCTCGTGGCGCCCGAAGGGTTCCGGGTCCGCCGGGAGATCCACGACAAGGGTAAATTCACCTTCGTAGCGAGCGAAGATACGCTGACAGAGGATGTCGATGAACTGGTCAGGAAGAAGTTTGCGCTGATGGGAGAGACGCCATGACCCTTGTCCCGGTCACGTACAGGGGCGGCATACACCAGCACGACCTCATCATCGACCTCATTGAAGACCTTGGCGGGTATATTGTCCAGAAGCACATGATCGCGCAGGAAGTGGTGCTCCAGTGTTTTGTTCCCCGGGAGGACATCGAGCTTATCCGGCAGATCTCAAAACCGCTCTTCGGCGAAGTTACCGAGTCCCCGCTCGTGGGCACCGAGATTGCGGTCGTCAGCATGAGCCTCGAGATCCACCACCTGCCCCACCCCTCGTGCGACTTCGCCGAGTACGCCCGGCGTATCGGTGCAAAGACCAACATGGTCAGCCCAGCACGGGGACCGGGGAAACGAATCTCTACTTTGAACGACGAGGAGCGTGACGTGATCAACGAGCACGATATCGCCGTCTACGCATTCGGCAACTTCGAGTCCTGCATAGAACACAAATGGCCCGCGATGCGAAGGGGAGTCGATGTGCCGATCGTAGTTATGGGAGGCCCCGACAAGGAAACGCTCCGGCGCATTATCGACCCTCCCGCAGACGGGTACGTTGGCGGCGTGGGCAGGTTCATGCGCCGGACAAAAGAGGCAGAAGAGATCGGAAAACTTGACGAAATTGTTGAGGAAGTGACCCGGGTGCTCGAAAAGAAGCGCGAGCAGATCGCAAAAGACCCCCTCTCCGTCTCGCCCGCCCGTCTGATGGAAGTGATCCGGGAGCAGGTCCCTGCAATCCACGACGTGACCTCCCCGACACCCCTGACGGTCCAGATGGAAGGGCTCCGGGTGAAATTGCCCTATGACACGTTCGCAGAACCCATCCGGAAGATCGATCTGGAAGACGGGATCACGCTTGCCGACCTCGCGGAGGTCGTCCCCTCACGGATGCGTGACTACGTTATCGTAAAGATCCTGCGGTTCTCCGAGACAAATACGGTGATATGATGGCAAAGACTTTTTCAGCAAAATCCACGAAAGACCAGTTCGAAGAGAAGCTCGCCCAGATTGTCAGCAAGGGTGCAGACCTGACCGCAGAGGAATGGATGCGGGCGATCGAGCAGGAGTACGGGCGGGTACCCCTCATCTTCAAGCGGATGGGTGAACGCCCCGAGGTGCTCATATCACATCTCCTGTACAAGGGGACTGTCGCTCAAACGAGCCCTCTCGACCCGAAATACGTGGAGTTAATCAGCCTCGCCGTCGGCGCGGCCCTCAAGTGCCCGCACTGTACCGGCTATCATATGCAGGCAGCGATCCGGATGGGTGCTACCCGCGAGGAGGTCCTCGAAGTCATCCTGCTCTCTGGGATGATCTCGAACTCGTCGGTGCTCGCAAACGCGTACAGGATCGTCGATGAGAAGCTGGAGACGTGCATGCCTTGCGAGATAAAAGGGATGGAGCGGGTAGCAAGGCGTCCGATCGCAAAGAAAACTGCCCCGAAGAACGCGACGGCAAAAAAGAACCGGTGAAACAAAAAGCAGGGAATATAACCGGTTTATTGCCGGGTCATGTACCGGCCTTGATGTGTGGGACGGAGCCTCAGGCAATTGATCCGGCCCATTATCTCCGCCGTATTTTCAGGAACGCGATCCTCTTCTCAAGTGCTTTTTCTTTCTCACCGATATATCCGCGTTTTGCATTCTCCGCTTTTAAGGCAACAATCTCGGCAAAATCCCTGATCAGGTCGTCATCTTCTTCCCTGGTGAAATCCTCGAGCGAGAGCCTCTTGAGGAACTCGTCCTCGCCCGGGACGGTTTTCTCCCCGTCCGGGAAATCGACCTCGAATTTTGCCCTGCAATACCGGCACCGCGTGTGAAAGGTGCCGGATTTGCGTATAGCCTGCCGGAGAAGCTTGTAGTTGTTCCCTGCACATTTGGGGCAGGTCCATTCGAGCGTCATGGCTTTGAGGACGCCCTGCGTTTTATGCTCAAAGAGTCGGTCAAATATACTCATATCGTTCCGGAACCTTTTCGTGTAAAACAGGGTTTACACCGTTTTTCTCTTTAAAGCTATGGAGGAGGCAATGCTGCCATCCGCTTCGCGGATGGGAGGGCCTATTATATCCTCTCTGCACGAGGTACAGATATGCCAGAGACCGCTTCAGGAAATATACCGGAGAAGAAGTATTTCCTGCTGAAGTTGATCGCTCCCCGGCCGACATTCGCCACTGACACGACGGAGGCTGAATTGCAGATCATGCAGGAGCACGGTGCCTACCTGAAAGATTATGTGGACAAGGGAACGGTTATCGTGATGGGTCCAGTACTCGATCCCAGCGGTTCATGGGGTGTGGCAATCGTCGAAATCGGTTCCGAAGAAGAGGTCCGGTCCATCATCGCAAATGACCCGACGGTCCTCTCCGGCCTCGGATTTCGGTACGAAATCTACCCGATGGCCCGGGCCGTTGTGCGGAAATGAGACCGGAAAAACGGTCTTTCTTTGAAAGACCGGGTTTTTAATCCTGACCGGGAAATGATTCATGGATGGATTATCTCTACACTCTGCTGAAGTTCGTCATCGGCGGAAGCGTTATCGTCGGGGTGACCATGCTCGCAGAGAATGTGAATCCACGGTACGGCGGCATGCTTGCGGCAGCGCCAATGATCACGACTATAGCGTTCCTCTTCACGTATTCGGAGGCCGGTAGGGAGACGACCCGGCAGCTGATAATCTCGGCGTTCTGGTTCGCGATTCCGACCCTCGTGTTCCTGTTGGTCTTCTGGTTCCTGCTGAGCCGGTACAGTCTCCTCACGAGCGTTAGCGGAGCGTACGGGATCTGGCTCGGGGCACTCCTTGTGATGAACCGTCTCATCGTAGGTGCGTGAAGGAACGAGCCGATTCAGGTTATTTTCCGGCCGAAAGGTCCGGTACAATACTTTCACCTGCCCCGCTTCCGGGTATTAATACCGGCTCGCGCAAGCTGCACATGCAATGAACCGGCGGACGCACCTCGTTATCGGGGGAATTCTTTTCCTCGCTTATATTTACGTCGCCGGCCTCTTCAACGGTCCTGCCGGTGAACTGTTCGTATTTGGGCTGATCGCTGTCGCTGCCGGCTCGCTTTTCCCGGATATTCTCGAACCCGCGACGAGCGGAAAACACAGAAGGATCTGCCACAGCCGGCGTGCGCTGAAGCTCGTTGTCGTGATGTTCCTTTTCACGGCCATTCCGGCTTTCTTCGCACAAGGCATTCCCGGCTTCCTGTTCGTGTTCAGTGCATCCTGCTTCTTCCTCGGCTACGCGGCACATCTTCTCGCGGATTCCGTGACGAGAGCCGGGTTGCCATGGTAATTCGGTAGGAGGAATATATCGTGGGTCGGTCACATAAGTAAGGGTTCGCTCTCCCCATCTTCAGCCTGCTGTTCCTTCGAAACGGAACGCTTCTTTTGGCACGACGATCTCGAACCGGGCGCCCTTACCCGGTTCCCCTGTCTCGCTGATCGTCATGCCCGTCAGGGATAGGATCTCCTGGACGAGGAAGAGACCAAGGCCTGTATTCTTCCCAAAACCCCGTTTGAAGATTACGGTCTTCTCAGCGGCCGGGATGCCAACGCCGTCATCCTCCCAGATAAGGACAAGAGAGCCATCCCGGGTCTCGGACCGCACCCGGATCTCCCGGATGGTCCCGCCGTACCGTACTGCATTATCGGCGAGATTGTAGAAAACGCGTTCGAGGAGAGGATCAGCGTAGAGTTCAAGACCGGAGACCGAACAGCTGATGGCGGCCGGCCTGATATCGATCTGGCTGACCGCTCTCCGGATGGTCCTGTCCACATCCTGCCACTGGGCCCCATGGACCCCGAGGTTCTGGTAGATGCGGGTAAACGCGATCTGCGCTTCGATCGCCAGGACCGCATCATTCACATTCCGGAAGTACACAGTATCTTTTTCGCCGGTTATTACCGGTTCCAGCAGCCCGAGATACCCGCGGACGACGGTCAGCTTGTTGAGGATATCATGGCGCGTAATGCTGTTCATCAGGTTGAGTTTCTCGTTTGCCCGCTGGAGCGCCATCTGGATCTGTTTTCGCTCGGTTATATCCCTGACAATGGAAAGCACACCTTTCTTTCCCCTGTACATGATCACATGGGCATTGATCTCGACGGGGACAACAGATCCGTCTTTTCGCCGGTGCCCGGTCTCAAAACTCGACTGGCCTATGGTTTTGAGATCACTGACGATTTCAGCAAGCGGGCGGCTGTGATACCCGGACGCAAGTTCAAGAGGTCCCATACGAAGGAGCTCTTCCCGGGTGTATCCGACCATCCGGCAGGCAGCTTCGTTGAAATCGATGAACTTACCGGGCGTCCCGTCATCAGTGAGCTCATGGAAGTGAATAGGATCGTTGGCTGCATTGAAAATCCCCCGGAACTTTACCTCGCTCTCCCGGAGTGCTTCTTCTGCCGCCCTGCGATCGGTTATGTCACGAATCGCCGCAACATGGACATTTTTTCCTTTCAGGCTAAAGGAACGGCCCATGATCTCGACCGGGAAGACGGTTCCGTCTTTTCTCCGGTGATAGCGGAGAGGGGTGAATACACTCTCATCCTGCAGACAATTCCGGACCACACCCTGCGTCTTGTCAGGCTCTGCGGAAAGGTCGGTGATGAGCATGGTGAGAAGTTCATCGTGGCTGTACCCGTACATCCCTGAGGCCGCTGAATTCGCCTCGACCAGCTTCAGGGAACCGGTCTCGATCAGGAATACCGCTTCGGTCCCGAGCTCGAAGAGTTCCTTGTACTTTTCCTGGTTCTCGCGGAGGGTTTTTTCAGCGCTTTTTACATCGGTTATATCCCGGAAATACCAGATCCGCCCGTAAAACCGGCGATCGGGTCCAATCATCGGAGCTGAAAAGCGATCGAATACTCTCCCGTCCCGGAAGAAGATCTCGTCCCGGCTCGTCTCGTCGGGGTGCTCGTTCTCAAGATACCGTATTTTGGCGAGGAACTGCCCGGGGTCGGCGACCTTTTTGAGTGTCAGTTCCATCATGGCAGCATCATCGCTTTTTTCAGCAATGTCACGCGGGATTCCTGCCATATCGAGGAACCTGCGGTTGAATGAAAAGATCTTCCGGTTCTTGTCGACGATGAGGATCGCGTCAAGCGTGGCTTCCTGCTGGGCTGTCAGAAGGGTGTTCCGGAAGCTCAGATCCTCCTCGAACCGTTTACGTTCGCTGATATCCCGGACAATGGAAAGAACAACCTGTTTGCCGTCGGACCAGATGAGCTGGTCGCTGACTTCGACCGGGATCCGGTGACCGTCCTTTGCCAGATGTTCAATCCGGAAGACTGCTTTTCCTTCGGTAAAAAGTTTCGAGGCGATTCCGGGAAAGTCCACAACCTGATCAGGTGCATCGATATCCGGTATGCTCATGGCAAGGAGCTCCTCGCGGGAGTACCCAAGCATCGTACAGAGGTGATCGTTCACATCGAGGAATTTTCCGGGACCATCCGGCGAGATCTCGTGGATAAAGACTGCATCGTTTGCACTGTTGAAGATCTCGCGGAATTTTGTCTCGCTCTTCCGCAGCTCGCTCTCGATCACCCTCCGTTTTTCCATCTCGGACAGCATCTTTTCATTTTCGAGATGATAGGCGCGGAGTGGAAAATAGACGATAACGACTGCTATGACACTGGTGAAAAAAATGGTAGCTGTGCTCGACCGCCAGTCAGGAATGGCCGGATAAAAAAACCGGCCCCCGAGCTCGTATACAGACATGATGGCAAATGTCGCGATGAAAACAACGAACAGCCTCTGGTAAAGAGGAGTCATGCCCGGGTTTTTTCCCATCAGAGGTATGTATGAATGGTTAACTTATATAACACGTCACTTGCCGGAGACGGTGGGATCCCCCCGTCGGGTTTGTTTGGTTTTTTTAAGCTGTTGGGTAGGGAGGGGGGTCCGGGTTGAGGGAGGCAGGGAGGTGGGACCCCCACAGGTTGAGAAGAAAACCGCTGGCAACTCTGGAGAACAAAGTTGGAGCAGGATAGGATGAACTACAGATCTCCGCACCGTATACTGAAACGTGGTCGTGTCGCCATTATGGATGCAGTCGTAAGTTTCCTCTGTGTCCCCCGGGGATATTTCGGCTATCACGATCACATGCGATCCGTCATTTTTTCTGGTAAGTCTCCCGGTCGACAGGTTTCTTTCGGGCACACCTAGGCACACCGGGCAAGATCCTTCCAGATCGGGCCATCGAACACACCATTCTCTGCTTCATCTTCCATTTCCGTAAAGAGCGAAAGCGGGACAGCGAAGGTGAACATATTCCCTGGGATCGTTCCGCCAACATTTGCCCGGGCAGCGAGATCGGTATACCCGAGCACCGCACGTGGATGTTCCTTTCGCGCTTCGTCATAGACGTACGCACCGATCTGCTGGCAGGCGGCCATCGGCGGCACCAGAACGGGATCAATCCCTTCGCGGACCGCACCCACCAGAGTGATGAGCCCGGTGAGCTGGAGAGGGTCTGCAACGAAAACGATGACAACCGGCTGCTCGCCCTCTTTGACCTTGCTCAATGGTGTGAAGATAACGTACCGCTCCTTTATGTCGGTGATGGGGAGGTTTTTTGTCATCCACCGCCTCGCCTTGTCGGGGTCACGATGCAGGCGCTCGCCTTCGGCGAATTTTGCACGCTCCCTCTCGGGGATCCGGTTAATAACCGCACAAAACTTCTCTTTATCTGCTGCACTCTCAATGCCCTTCGAGAAGAAAGCCGCCATGAATTCAACACCCGCCCCACCGAATGCATCCGGGTATCCTGTTCCGAACCCAAGCCCGGCCCGGGCTCCGGGGCAACCGAAGGATTCCCGGTCGAAGACTGCGGTCTTCCCCTTGGTTACGACCTGCGCAAAAAACGGCATGATGCAGGTCTGTGCTCCCGGTTTTATCTGCAGTGCGCCATCCGGCTTCGCATTGCTCCAGAGAATTGCGACTGGTTCATACGCGAGACCGGCTTTTTCTGCGGTGATGCTTTTCATGAAATGCTCCCTTATCTTCAACTAACCATTCGACATTCCGGCCTCATCGGAGAAATAATCTCCTCCACGTTCCACGTTCGTCATTCTCTTTCCCGGTCACTCCTGGCCCCTACGGAAAAGAACACCTTTTTTTATGCCCCGGTACCTATTCTGTAGATAATGTGCGGGATTGCCGGGCAGTACTGTTTCAGCGGCGGGGAGCCTGATAACCAGCTCCTCGCGGCCATGTCGTTACGCCTCTCTCACCGGGGGCCTGACGGTGAAGGTACCCGGATTTGCAGCAGTACGGGACTCGTGCACCGCCGGCTGGCCATAATCGATCTCACCGAAGACGGACTCCAGCCGATGACGAACGAAGACGGGACGCTCTGGCTGGTCTTCAATGGCGAAATTTACAACTATATCGAGCTTCGCGACGAACTGATCAAAAAAGGTCACCGGTTCGCGTCGAAGTCCGATACCGAGGTTATTCTCCACGCCTACGAAGAGTGGGGAGTTGGCTGCCTTTCACTTTTCAACGGGATGTGGGCGTTTGCCCTCTGGGATGACAGACAGCAGCGGCTTTTCTGTGCACGGGACCGGTTTGGGATCAAGCCGTTCTATTATACGCAGGTTAAAGGGTCTTTCCTGTTTGCGTCGGAGATCAAGGCCCTGCTGGCTCATCCCGGAGTAGGAAAAAACCCGAACGAAGAGACGCTGGGAACATACCTTGCCTGGGGTGTCCTCGACCATTCCGAGAAGACAATGTTCGAAGGAATTCTCCAGCTGAAACCCGCTCACTGGATGATGGTGAATGCAGGAGGCCCGGAGGCGCCGTTCAAGTACTGGGAGGCAAAAGTCAATCCGGCATTCACATCACCCAAATCGGACGATGAAGTTGCAACCGGCCTCCTGAAGCATCTCCATAACGCGACAAGCATCTACCTGCGGAGCGATGTCCCGGTGGGGACCTGTCTCTCCGGAGGAATCGATTCATCAACCCTCACGGTCCTGATCAATAACCTTATCCGGGAGGAAGCTCCTGCAAGCGTCGGCAGCCGACAGAAAACATTCTCTGCGGTCTTCACCGATAAGAGGTTCGATGAGAGCCGGTACATCGATGAGATCGTGACAGCGACAGGAGTCGATGCCCACAAAACCGAGCCTTCCCCAAAAGATGTGTGGGAGGATCTTGGCCGACTGGTGTACATGCAGGACGAGCCGTTCGGTTCGCTCTCGATCTACGCCCAGTACTGTGTTATGCGCCTTGCCAAAGAGAACGTGAAGGTGGTGCTCGACGGTCAGGGAGCCGATGAGCTGCTCGGGGGGTACCTCGCGTACCAGGGGAGTTATATCAGGGGGCTTTTCCGGAGATACCGCTGGGCTGCTGTGTTCCGGGAAGTTCTCGGGAACTTCCGGTATCACCGTGGATTCTTCCGTGACGCCGCACGCCAGCTGGTGGTACGGAAACAGCGGCGGCAACTCCTGAAGATAAGCGCGGAGCCGGTCCACCGGTACGATGGTACGCTGAACGAGGTGCTGGGCCGCGAGCTCACGTCGACCAACCTTCCGGCTTTGCTTCACTATGAGGACAGGAATTCCATGGCCTTTTCTATCGAATCCCGAGTCCCCTATCTTGACGTTCGGTTGGTCGAATATATTGCGGCACTCCCGCTCAGCCAGAAAATCCGGAGGGGCGTTACGAAGTTTTCCCTTCGCAAAGCGATCAAAGGGATCGTCCCGGAATCCATCCGGTGCAGGATGGACAAAATGGGGTTCGTCACTCCTGAAGAAGTCTGGATGAAAGAAGAGCTGCGGCCTTTCATTCTCAAGCTCCTGAGTTCGGAGGAATTTGCCATCCGCCCGTACTGGAATGCTGATGCCGTCATCCGGAATTATCTTGCATTTCTCGATGGTAAGTCGGCGTATTCACCGGAGATTTGGCGGATTGTTTGCGCCGAGATGTGGCTGGAAAAATTCTTCGACCGGCGAAACACCTTATGAAACCCGCGCTTATCAGGGAATTGAATTATAAATAGTGACTTCTGATAGAATTATAACATAAGATCGGAACAGCACGCACCCTCGCGTCATTCCGGAACCAGCGGACATCCCATGAAGTCAATTATCCTTGCCGGCGGTGTCGGGACCCGGCTCTGGCCCCTCTCCCGCGAATACTATCCCAAACAGTTCATCCAGCTCGACGACAGGTCCCTCTTCCAGGACACCTGCCTGAGGGCGGCCCGACTCTCGGGGGAAGATGGCATCTTTGTCGTTACGAGCGGAATCCACCAGTACCTCGCCCGGGACCAGATGGACGAGATCGGTTACACCCTGTCAGACGATCATCTCCTCATCGAGCCGGAAGGAAAGAATACACTCCCGGCTATTGCTTGGGCGATGCAGCGGATCCGCGAGACTGACTCTTCGGCAACAGCAGTCGTGTTCCCAAGCGATCATCTCCTCGGGGATGGGGCTCTCGATCAGATACGGGCCGCAGAAACCCTTGCCGGCCAGTACCTCGTAACCTTTGGCGTGAAACCTACGTCTCCTCATACCGGTTATGGATATATCAAGCCGGGTAAAGCGCTCGGTCCGGGAAATGTCGTAGAGTCGTTCCGGGAGAAACCCGATGAAAAAACCGCCCAGGAATACCTGCGGGAAGGATATCTCTGGAACAGCGGCATCTTTCTTTTCTCAACTGATGTCTTCTTTGAGGAACTCAAGCGGTACCGGCCGGGACTCTTTACCGCATTCTCCAGTGAAAAAGATCCCGATTATTCTGCCCTCGAATCCATCTCCATCGATTACGGCCTGCTGGAACACTCGGGCAGGGTGGCAGTCGTCCCCCTGGATACAACGTGGAGCGATCTTGGTACCTTCCGGACCCTGTACGAAGTAGAAGAGCACGACGCAAACGGCAATGCCGGTGATGCAGAATATATTTCAGCAAAGAACAATTTCGTTCAGGCGAGAGGAAAACACGTCGGTCTCATCGGGGTCCATGACCTTGTCGTCGTGGACACGGCAGATGCCCTGCTCGTCTGCGACAACCGCCATACCGAACTGGTCAAGGAACTGGTCAACCGGTATAATAAGCGGAATGATCCGGTCACGAAGTTTCATCGTCAGGTTCACCGCCCCTGGGGTTCGTACACGATATTAGAAGATTCTGATTTCTTCAAAATTAAGCGGGTAACCGTTCGACCCGGCCAGAAACTCTCCCTCCAGCTCCACCACCACCGGAGCGAACACTGGGTTGTCGTCAGCGGAACTGCCGAAGTAGAACTCAATGGTGAGGTGAAACTTCTCCGGCAGGGAGAGAGTACGTTCGTCCGGACCGGGACGAGGCACCGCTTAAAGAACCCCGGTGTCATCCCGCTCGAAGTCATCGAGGTCCAGCTTGGGGAATACCTCGAAGAGGATGATATCGTCCGGTTTGATGACGATTATGGCAGAAGTTAAAAAAAGAAAATAACTAACCTGGTTTCAAACCCGCTTTTTTTTAAAATCCGGCAAGAATTCCTGTGGGCGTGCGGTGACAAGGCACCGGGGACCATTTCCGATAAGATCCTGCCTTCCCGCTGCTTTGAGCGCGTCGATAATAAAAGCCCTGTTTCTTGGGTCCCGGTACTGCATGAGTGCCCGCTGCATCTTCTTCTCGTGTCCTTTTGGTACGTGAACCGGCTCCATGGTGAAGGGGTTGAGCCCGGTGTAGTACATGCAGGTCGAGACGCTCATAGGTGTCGGGGTGAAATCCTGGACCTGCTCGGTATAGAGCCGGTTGTCCATGATATAGAGCGCCAGTTCTACCATATCCGCAATGGTACATCCGGGATGACCCGACATAAAATAGGGCAGGATGTACTGCTTTTTCGATTTACCTCGCTGCAGGGCTTCGAATTTCTCCCTGAACTGGTCGAAGACAACGCGGCTGGGCTTGTTCATCGTGCGGGTTACTCCATTGGCTACGTGCTCCGGTGCGACCTTAAGGTGACCAGAAACATGGTGATCGCAGATCATGGCAAGGTACCCTGAATCATCGGCAAGTGCAAGATCGTACCGGATACCTGAGCCGATGAAGACCTTCTTCACTCCGGGTACAGCTTGGATCTTCTGCAAAAGCTCGCACTGGTCTTGGTGGCTTGTCCGGAGTCCTTTGCAATCGGGACTGCAGAATTTATCCGGGCAGGCACCGGATTTCTCCCACAAACCGCAGCTCATGCCGTACATATTCGCCGTCGGACCTCCGACATCCTGGATGATCCCCCTGAATTCGGGCATCTTTGCCATACGGGTCACCTCGCGGATGATTGATTCTATGCTTCTGCTCTGGATGATCCGCCCCTGGTGATGAGTAAGGGCACAGAATGAACAGGCCCCAAAGCACCCGCGGTGGCTTGTAACCGAGAACTGGACGGGTTCGAGTGCCGGTACCGGTTGCCGGTACGAGGGGGGCGCCCTCCGGGTGAACGGGAGCTCGTAGACACGATCGAGTTCTTCGGTCGTGAGGGGACGGGCGGGGGGGTTCTGAATAACGACGGTCTTCGGGTGCGGCTGGGCGACAATCCTGCCCCGGACGGGATCCTGCTCGCAATAATGCAACGCGAAGGCACGGGCATATGCGGCCTTATCCTGAGCGACCTCATTATACCCCGGGAGTTCTACGATCCCTTCCCGGGATGAGGCCCGCCATTCGGCGAGACTCAGGGTAAAGGAAGTACCCCTTATATCCCTGAGTGATTCGATGGATTCCCCGGCGGCGAGTCGTTGTGCGATCTCCACCATCTGAAGCTCCCCCATGCCAAATACCAGCAAATCGGCAGGGGCATCAGCAAGGATCGACTGCCTGACCTTGTCCTGCCAGTAATCGTAGTGAGCGAACCGGCGGAGGCTCGCCTCAATTCCCCCAATTACTACCGGAGTGCTGGGAAAAAGAGCATGAACCCGGTTGGTGTAGACGATTGTTGCCCGATCGGGTCGTTTCGGGATACCACCCGGTGAATAGACGTCATCGCTCCGGACCTTGAGGTTCGGGGTGAAGTTATTCACCATCGAATCGACATTCCCGGAGGAGATTCCAAAGAACAGGCGCGGCGCTCTGAGAGCCATGAAGTCCGTATCGGTCTTCCAGTCCGGCTGCGCTATGATGCCTACCGTAAACCCTGCATCCCAGAGAACCCGGCCAAGAAGGGGGATCCCAAACGAAGGATGATCCACGTACGCATCCCCGCTGATCAGAATGATGTCAAACTGATCGATTCCGATTTTTTTTTGTTCGGCCTGGGTTATGGGAAGAAACTGAGGCTGCGGTCTCATAGTAAAAAGAGGGAGTTGTGGATTTTCATTTTGGGAATTTCATCGTTGGGGTTCTGTCACGGTTACGAAGGGGGCTTTCTCGTAAGGTCCCTGATAATGTCCGCGAGACCTCCGGGAAGGGCACCGGTTTCTTCTCTCTTCTCCGGCTTTTTCTCCGTTTTTGGTTTCTTATCTTTGGTAAGGGGTACTTCCTCGTACGGTTCATCGGGTTCGTCCTGATCAACTGTTTCGGACTGAACCCCAAGCACCGGGAGATGAACCTGCATCTTCTGGTCAAATTCACGCCGGCCTGCCATTCCGGTGAATTCCATAATCACGACTTCAACGATGAGATATGTCGTGGCTTTTTCCCGGAGACAGCCGGTCAGCGCGTGGCCCGAACGGCCTACTGAGGCATGATAGTGCACGTGTGGGGCGCCTTCACCGGGAAAAATGGTTCCTACGCCGAAAACTTCCCACCCGCCTTCGAACATCACGAAATGAGGTACAGGAGGTATAACCGGTTCCTCCGGACCCGTCACCATCCTGCCATCCATCAGGGCTCCGAGAAACATGAGGGAGCCTGCCTGGATCCCTTTATCGTGGATGAACCGGTGCAGGGAGACCAGCATATCTTCGCCGTCATCGATCCTGACGACGAAGATCCTCCCGAGCTGGCCTTCCGTGTACTGCATATGATCAGATTCCCTTTTTGATCTTCATATTGTTTGCGCGGATTTATATCTTGTATGACCTGTCCTGGGAAATGGTGAGGAATGCGGCCCGCTCACCTTCCGCCGGCCCCGCCACCACCAAACCCTCCGCCGCCGCCAAAACCCCCGCCACCGAATCCACCACCGCCAAATCCACCAGATCCGCCGTGGGTGGGGGGCGTGAAGAACAACAGGGGCATGAAGGCGTAATTTATCCCCATGACACCCATGGGAACACCTGTATCGGCAATGTTGATGTTTAATGATTCCATTGCTTTCTCTACGTTGTCACCAACACCAAGTGCTGTACCGTAAATAAGCCACTCTCCCCACATCGAGAGATCTTCCGGCTCGTATTTCCGGATCATTGCCGAGTCAGAGAGGAAATGGGCAAATGCGTCCCACTCAAGTTTCTCCTTGTACTTGTCATCCTTCCAGTGGCCAAACAGGGTTGAGGGCGCGACAATCGCGATAACGGCCTGGACGATTACAATTCCCCACAGAACGACCGCGGGGAACAGGATATACGACTGCATCGGAGAGATGAACGCGAACATCAGTGTCACGGCAAAGGCGGTTATCGTCGTGAGCAGAAGCGGGACGATATGATCCCTGCCATCAACTACGTACTTGCCGACAAGAGTAGAATCAGCCCGTTTTGTTACATCGGCGAGCATTTTCTGGTAACGAAGGGCCTTTTCTTCTGCAACGCTGCTCGACATTGCTTCTTTAGCCAGTTTTTCAATGTGGCCGGTGTCTAACACACCGTTCTCGGCAATCTGGCCAAGAACATTGAGAACCCGCTGCTCGTACGGGTCATCTGACGTTGTTTTAAGGATCTTGATCTCGAAGGTCCGCGTCTTTCCTTCTCCTTTCGAGGCTATTGCAATTACCTTCTTCCGGTGGAGGTCGAGCAGGGTCGCATAGTACCCGCATTCGTCGAAATCGAGCGCATCGCCCTTGAAGAGCAGGTTCACCTGCCAGGGTTTGAGCGCCGGGTTCGGGATCGTGCTCAGGTATTCGGGAACGGTGAAGTCCTTTTCCCGGCCGTACCGGTAATAGATGAAAAGGAGCAGGAATGGCACGAGAATGACTACTGCTTTCGCAAGATAACTCAGGAAAAAGGCAAGGGTATAAGCGGCATTGTACCAGAAATTCCCCGAACTCGTCTTGCCTGCAAGATCGGCAACTGAACTTCGGAATCCCGGGATCTGACTGAACCCTGTTGGACCTGCGAGGATCTCGACTGCGATGTTCTCGTCTGCCGCAGCGGTACCGGTGATGACGTACGTATTACCTGACTTTGTGGTTTGCATCGTCGGGGGGTAGACAAAGACCTGCTGGACGCTGTCTGCCGGAACCGTGATCTTCACGTTCTGGTAGGGGATGTGAGTCTGCCCTGCAAGTCTCAGGTTGAGATGGGTTGTTGTCGGATCGTACTCGAGGGGAGGGTGGACAACATAGGTATAATCAACAGTGTATTGCCCTGCACTGAACCGGTTAGGATTATAGATCCCCACTTCTTCATTATTGGCTAGCGAGCCAATCGTTGATGAATAGGAAGATGCCTGCTGGTCGCCGAATGTGACAACGTTCCCGTAGTCATCCTTGGCATATGCGATCGTTCCCGGCGGTGCGGCTGCTGAAATCATAACTACGGACGACTGGGTAGGAGTGCCAAAGATAAGCGGCGCTTCCCACGTCCGGTACAACATCCGGTACTCGCCGGAGGTTTTGACATCGTAGGTGTATTGTTCGGTGAGGGTCCCGTTATCGTACAGGACTGCGTCGTATGATGTTACTACGAGATCCCCCTGGAACAGTGCCGGGGCTGCGGCGACAAGGAATAATCCGATAATACCGATGATCAGCCCCGCGATTACGAGGGCAGCCAGCTGCTTTGTTTCTCCCACGTCAATTACCCTTCAACTTTAACTTAGAATTCTATCTTCGGCGGGGTTGAGATAGCCTCTTCGAATTGGAGGTACTCGAGTTTCACCAGTTTCATCATCCTTCCGATAAAGCTTGACGGGATGGTGTCCATCATGGTGTTGAACTCCTGCGAGATATTGTTGTACGTATAACGCTGGCGTGCGATCTCGTCCTCGAGACCCTTGACCGAGTCCATGAGACTTGTCACCGTAGTGTTGGTCTTCAGGTCCGGGTAATTTTCCGCAACCGCGAGGAGACGGCCGAAGATCGAGCGGGATTCAGCCTCAACCTTGTTCAGGTCTCCCGGTCCCGCAGTCGCGACTGCGGCACGCATTGCAGTGACCTTCGTAAAGGTTTCCTGTTCGAACTTCGCATAGCTCTTTACAGCGCCAAGCAACTGTTCAATCATGTCCAGCCGCTTCTTCATCGCCACCTTGATCTGTCCAAGAGTCGCCTCGGAAGAGTTCTTCAACCGGTAGAACCGGTTGTAGATTCCGACGTACCAGAGGATCAATCCTATAATGACAAGGATGACAACGGCCACTACAATCCAGAAAATGATATCGGGAAACATGGTATTCCGAGTACTGATGAACGTTCGAAAAGATAAGATAATGGGAACTTTTTAAGGAATATTTAAAAGAGAGATGAGGCCGGTACCGGAGATCGTGGTTATTCAACGATCATGAACCCGACGACACGAAGCTTGCCGCCTTCGAGATAGTGCAGGACAACGCGTGCACCGGGGGAGTAGACAAGGGCCTTCTCCATCGAGAGAGTCAGGACTGGCATTCGCCAGTCGTTCTCTACAACAGATTTTTCGAGCCGGGTCGGGAGGAACTGCATCCAGTGCCCTGCGTACAGTACCATTCCTTCTTTGAGGGCGGCAGGCCAGTATTTTACGAGCTGGGCCTTCCCGGTAACCGTTGTGGCGAATTTTACTGAGGGATCGTTTGTGAGGACAAAACCCCGGTCGAGATCTTCGGATTCGATATTTTTTAGGGCTAGGCCGACACGGTCGCCGGCCATCGCGGTGTCCGCGTCTTCGTCATGCTTCTGGATTGAACGTACCTGGATGCTCTTGTTTGTAGGGAGAACTTTGAGCGTATCGTGCTTTTTGATCATTCCGCTTGCAACAAACCCGAGGACTACTACACCGACACCCTTCACATTGAAATGTGCGTCAACCGGTACGATTCCTTTTCCCCCTTCATGCTGCTTCTGGTGGGCGGTCTGCTTTACGGAAATCTCGATCATCTTTTCACGAAGACCGACGATATCTTCTTCGATGACTTCGTAATGCTCAAGGACCGTGCCTTTGATGAGGGGCGCGATCTGGTCAGCACTGATATAATTCTTAAGAATAAGGTATCCTTGAGCTTTGCCTGCGGACTGAAGCATCAGGACGCTTTCGCCGAAGGTTGCGTTAATTGCGTCGACTACGAGGACGATACGATCGGAGATGGATACCGCATAGAACAGCGAGGAGAGTTTTTCGGGGTACCGGGTTGGTTCGATGAAGGTGACGGTCGCGTCGCCCTTCTTGAGGTTATAGAATGTGATATCGCTGGCCGTGCCTTTTTTCCCGAGATCCTTGGAGTAATCGGGAGGGGCGAGGACTGCGACGGTGAGGTTGGACATGTTACTTTGCTATTCGCTTCATAAGGATATGAGGGTTTATCACTCAGCTATTTTTGGGCCGCTCTGTTAGATGTGACAATGCATTTTGCTGGATGATTCTATTTTTGAATCATCATTCTTTTTTTCCTTTACGGAATTTTTTTACATCAGTCCGGCTATCCATTTTTTGCAACATTTGTTCAAATTCCTTTCGTTTTACTATAAGAATGATTAGTGCGATAATTCCCGCCACCGTTAATAGCGCGCCGATTTTTGCATCAAGTGGATCAAATCTAAAGGTAATTTTTGTTGTATCCGTCGGTAACGTTAAACCGGCCATATCTGCAATTTTGGTCGCCTCGAAGCCATTGATCTTCCACCCGGGATAGTACGCAGTTTTGAGGATTGCCACATCTCCTGATAAAAATTGTCCTGATATGACCACTTCATCCGGAGTAAACTTTTCAAATTTCACTGGGACGAGCTTATTGTTACGCACAACGAACGCGTTGGAGAGAACATTCTCTGGCCGGTATACAGAAATATTATCGACTTTGAAAGTCACATCGGGGAGGTTCTGATTTCCATTTTCGAGGTATGCAGTGTCTATAATATAGTCCGCGGTGAAGTAAGTCATATTGCTTATGTTCAGGGCAAGCGGGGGTGTGTAGAGCGGAAGGAATGAATAAAATGCACGCATCGGATGGATGTTATTTTGGATCATCCAATACGTAAAATCCATATGCTTGATTGGCCATCCGATTTCGTAAACCCAAAGTTGGGGGGTGTCAGTGGGTTCCTGTTTGATTTTTTCAATTATCTTTAACGCCGGACTATCATTTAAATGAGGATCAGAAGGCTGTAAAACACTAATGTTTCCAATTATCGAGAGAAGAATTCCAACCACTAACAGACTTGTAAAAAAATGTTGTTTCTGCAAAATTTTATCTCTTGATTTCCAATTGAGGAACAACAAGACTGCAATTATAGATATGGAAATGAATAAACCTTTAATGAGGACAGATTCATCGAGAATGGTAAAATTCTTAATCAGGATAAGGCCATCAATCACCAATGAGACGATGAAAAATCCCTTTAATGTTGTTATATTCGTTTTATTCAGGTATACCATTAAAATGAATCCGAAAATCAATATTGTGGCAGTAGCCGCTTCGAGAGAGGGGGCTGCAATCCAAGGTAGTTCAAGAATTTTGATTATGAATAAAAATATAACTCCGAAAATGATATTGCGTTTTTGTTCGCCGGATATTTCGAAACGTTCGCTGTTTTTTATTTTTTGTTCGAGAATGTATACACCATATATTGAAAGAAGCAACACAATGGGTGTAATTGCGCCAAAGATTCTCCCGGCATTTCTGAAGCTGTCTACCAGCGGAAGAAGGTGAATTCCTGATAACAGGATTCTCCCACCATCGGCCCAGATCAGCGAAAATAGTATTGCTAAAAAAGATGGTACGGTAATCTGTTTTTTGCCCCAGATGAGGGCAATAATGGCAAATAAAATCGGAATTATTCCGATAAGTGCCATTGTTTCGTAGGACCCAAAGACATTGTCGATCGGTGTACCAAAAACAAAAGATGCGAAATTGTTTTCCAATGAACCTCCATCGCCAAGAGGATTGATCAGATCGATTCTTTGAATATACGGTATTCCTAAAAAATTAGGAACTATCTTGATCGCACTTATCGAGAAGAACAGAACAACCGAGGCGACCAAAGCATAAAATTTTGATTTCGTGATAGTTTTGTCATAAAGATAGTACAAGAAAAAGATAGAAAGAATGGCATTTCCGAAAAAAACATAATAAATCCCTCCTGTGAAAAGCAGGAGTGTTTCACTCAGTCCCAATGCTATGATATTGAATGTTGTTAACTCTGAATCATGGGTTATTTTTAAAAAGAAATAATAGACGAGAGGTATCCAAGCCATCGCGTAAACAAAAGAAATATGTCCGATAGAAATTCGTGAAATCAGAACTCCTGAAAACATGTATCCGAGAGAGAAAACCATGAGCAAATTAGTATTTTTTACAAGCAAGCTGCCCAGTTTCCAGAAGGTTAGATACGCTATATAGAGGTTAAGCAACAAGATAAGATTAATTACAAAGATATTTTGTGCAACCATTGAAAGAGGAAAGGAAAACGGATAAAAGCGATCAGTATTAAGGTTTGCGATTTCAGGAAATCCCGTGATCCATTGATTATCCCATAACGCGATTGGATTTTGCATTAAGAACAATTCCGGCATCATCAATGCCATCGTGTCATGGTATTCGGAGATGAACACCTGTTCAGGTTGATATGCTGCCGGGAATACAATGATGAGTAAGAGCAAAGGGAGCAACAGGAAGATAAGAGTTTTTCCTGAATTCTGGCTCAAATTCAGTTTTTCTAGGAAAGGCATACAGTATCAAATACTAATCTAGTCGCATATAATTTTAGTATTCCTATTGATACTCGCTCTTACAAGGCAGAAAAGTCAGGATCAGGCAGATAAAATCTGACGTTTTTTTGAGAAAACTAAAAATTTTGAGGCGAGGTAAAAAAACCCAGTGTAGGACGCACTTGCAACGATCAACCCAATTATTTTGCTTTCATGGAAAATTTCTACGACAGAATATAGTACTGCAGCATTAATAAGATACGCAATAATAAAAGATCCGGCGAAGATTGGAAGTTCGACTTTAATCTTCCCATCGCTCTTGAAATTTAAAAATTTGTTCAGTACAAAGGATGTGATGATCCCTCCGAGATATCCAAAGAAATTGCTTACGAGATAATTTACATTAAATATATAGATCAATGAGAGAATAATAGAGAAACCTACAATACCATTTATCACGCCAATCAGGCAGAACTTGACAAAGGTACTGGATAATAAGTACTTATGGATTTTTGTGAGCGAGTACATAATATTTTCCGCCTAACGGGAGCCAGGATAAAAGGGGTTCAAATCGATCAAGATATCTTATGAATTCAGGGAAATAGAAGCAATATTTTGACTCGATAATGTTTAGTTTGTGATGTGCTAAAAGCCCTCGCATCTTTCGCATTGAGATCAATTCTGCATTTTCGTCAAAAGGGCAGGTATTGACAAAATGTCTTGTCAGAGGATTGTAGGGATTATGCTCGAAAAAGACAATCCTTCCCGAAGGAAGAAGACATTCAAGGATTTTTTCCATGTAAAAGTCCCTTCGTTTTTGAGGGATATGGTGAATCACATCAGATACAAGGATGCAGTCAAATTGTATTTCTGCCGTGGTTTTTTCGGAAATTAGAAAAAAATTAATATCCGGGTGATACATGCGTGCTACCATGAGGCTTTTTTCGGAAGTATCGCATCCCCAGATGGGAACATCCGGAAAGTTTTTTCTCAGAAATGAAAGATTATTGCCAATTCCGCAACCGTACTCAAGAATTTTTTGAGGTGTTCCCGGGATAAGATCTCTGAACAATTTCATCTTATGTTCTGCAAAATAAAAGATATTTCCTTTCGAAGTGAGAACTCGCAGGTTTTGCTCCATCATTTTATTATACTTTTCGAAATAATCATTAAAAATCAGGGAATGATCCAGATTCTTTTCATCCAATGATTTTTTTTTCATGAGGGGTATCCTATTTTTGAAGTACGCTGAAAGCGATGATCTTTTGTAGTCTAGGAAATGATGTGAAATTTATTTTTTACATTCCATGATGATAATGGTATAGGGAATGTGAAGAAGATCATGACGAATGTAAGATGAAATGTCAGAAAAACCACTTCGTGCCAGATCGTTGTAGGCTTTCTCTGTCCTAACGTATTTTCCGCGATCGATATTGAGGAAAAATTTCTCCACGATCGATTGTTTTTCTGTATAACATCCGTCATAGGTAATGAGACGTCCAGATGGTTTTAACAGGTGATACGCCAGTTCAAACAACTGCTCGGCTTCATCATCCCGGAGATGGTGCACGATTCCCATCGCAAGAATGATATCAAAAGTACTTTCTCCCGGGAACGCATGACGACTGACTGCCTTGCAAAAAAAAGCGCCCCTAGCCCCGTATCGCTTCTTGGCCATCTCAATATACGTTGGATCTAAGTCGAATCCATGGTACTCAATATCATCCAGAAAATTCAGTATATCCCCTGTTCCGCAGCCAATATCAAGAACACAATCACCTTTCTTAGCTCGCACATACTTATTAACGAAGGATTGAGTTGTGTTCCGTCCTCGTAATAACAAGGTTACCGTACTATAAATTCTGGGGTGCCCCATTAAACACGAAACGATAGACTTCATTTCTGTATCTTAGTAGTATGCCATTCTTCAAGTATCATCTTAATGAATTTAGTTCGATTCTAGATGACTGATATGTCCATTCTTTCGGTTTTGTTAATTTCTTTGCCAAGTAACTCTCCGGTTCACGAAAAAATTCCACCCAAATGCGACCACAATTCCTACAATATTCGCTATCCGGTAGTCAATCCCAAAAACAAATGCAGCAATGTTCAGGATACCAAAGTTGATAATCGCTCCACCAGCAGAAACAATATGGAACGTTAGCAATCGTTGCCATCTGCCTGCCAGCCGGTGCTGCTCTGCTGATCTGAAAGTCCATATATCATTCCAAAGGAAATTGTTCAGAATTGATAATTCAATTGCAAATACACTTGCAACAGGAATAGAAAAACCTGCAAATTCTTTCAGGTAAATAAGCAGTCCCTCATTTATAAGGATACCTGAGAGTCCGACCGCCCCAAATTTCAAGACTCTTTTCCACTCATTCCACACCGCACTATGATGATGGAAAAGGGAATACGCCATAATATCCACAACTTGCTGAGCATATTCCACGATGGTCCTTATCTTCAGTTTGCTCGATCCGATCTCCCGGTCAACAAATTCGAATGGGATCTCCTTATCCCTCTCCCACGTTCCCTTTCCGAGAACTTCGAGCAGTATTTTATAGCCCCGTGGTTTCAGCTGTGCACCAGAAACAACGCTTTTCTTTACAGCAAAAAAACCGCTTACCGGATCAGAAATATCGGGAAATAACAGTCTTCCCAAGAACGTTGCACCCAGAGAGATGATTCTCCGCTTGAGAGGCCATTTTTTTATCCCACCCCCTTCCATATACCTGCTGCCGATTATAACATCATACCCATTCCTGATCTCATAATACATTTTTGGGATAAGGACAGGAGGATGAGACATATCTGCATCGATAACTACAAAAATATCCGAAGACGCGTGAGAAAAACCTTCAGCAACCGATTGCGAGAGTCCGCGATCTGTTGATCTGACAATGAGATTCAGATTATCTTTTGTATTTTTTATTTCTTCGACAATTGTGATGGTTTTGTCCGGAGAGTTGTCATCAACGATTAAGATCTCTCCATTCAAACCATTTTCGGTGAGTACTTTATCCACTTCGCTGATGATGGTCCGGATATTAGCCTCTTCTTTGTATGTCGGAATAATCACCGTAAGGTCAAACATGAGTAAGCCAAAAAATTAATTTGCGACGAAGAGATTTATCCCTGTATCTCTTCCCACGGGTTTCGTATGATCCTTTAGCCACGATAGAGCATCTCCTCCGGGATTAGCCGAGTAGATATCGCCAGTGACAATGTAATAAATGGAACTGTTGGTTTTCTGAAGCGTTTTCTGTGAATTTATTGCATTAAGTGTTTTTGCAGTGTCTGCACCGAATTCGAATGTTCCGGCAGTCGAATTTGAGTAATAATAGTCAAAGGGCTGAGCGATATAGCCAGGAACAAGAACAATAAAATCTCCCTGTTTCGCGGTCTGTTCCATCGTTTGGGAAAATCCGCGCCAGTCATCCTTCACATACCCCGTATAGAAACCAGAAAGAACCGGAAGGTTAATGGCAATGAGTATTACGAGGAGTCCATACACGACCCCCTTGTTATCCATCAATCCATAAATAAGCCGGTACGATGCGGCAATTCCCAGAACGAATACAATGGAGAAGAAAATCAGGTAGCGGGGCACCATCGGTATCTTGTACGACAGGATGTCACTGATGAGAAACGTCAATATTGTCAGGATGACGAGAAAAATCCCCTTTTTCACATCGATCCTGAACATTTGGATTATTCCAACGATGAACAGGATAACCAGGAAATACATCACGAGCTCATTGAATCCCGACAGCTGGAGGAAGGTTTGGTATATGACATCAAACCCCTGAACGCCAAACGTCGGTCCTCCCGACGATCTCGATGCAAAAAGCCGGATTCCTAGGGTGAGTAGGGGCAGACTTACGATGCAGAAAAGGATCACCGATAGGATGATCATTTTGAGATTCCGGATATTCTCCCGGACATTCTGCAGCTGGATTCCCAGTGCGTAGAGAACCATTGCTGCAATTATAACGAACGCGTAGAAGTGAGACCAGAATGCCAATGCCGAGAGAAGCCCGAACAGAGCCCAGTTCTGGAGACTGTTGTTTTTCAGGGCCCTTAAATAGAAAATCATCGCGAACGCGACAAAAAAGAGCATCAGAGAATACGCACGGGCTTCCTGTGAATAGTATACAAGGAATGGTGAGAAAGCGAATACCGCCGCGGCGATCAAACCTGTTGTCCGGTCGAGGAATTCCTTGCCAACAAAATAGATGAGCGGTATAGTGAGGACACCGGCAACTGCCGGGATAAACCTGAGAATGACTTCATTGTTCCCGAACATGAGCATTATGTGCTCGAACCAGTAAAAGAGCGGCGGGTTAAATTCACCCGAAGTCGTAGCCTGCCAGATTCCCTGAAAAGAATTTACAGCGAACGTATACGTCGAGGCTTCATCAAGCCAGAGAGAATTATAACCGAGGTTATAGAACCTGAGTAAAAAACCCATGAAGGTCAGGGAAACGAGAATCTGTACGTACCTGCTGTGAACGAGAGTGTCTTTGATATTGCCCACAGTAAGATCCTCAATTGTTTGGATCGGAGAGACGTAATCACTATCAAGATTACATTCCCGGTTTGTAGCTGGTTTTTTTCCTCGTTCCCGATCTTCCCGTTTCTTCGCCATCGCAATCATCTACTATTTCGTAAATCTTCCTTATAGTTTGTTCCGTTCTTGTTTCTCAAGGAAGGATTTGATCGAAAAAAGTTCGACGATCTCATATTCCCAGTCTGTATCACAGAATTATTTTTTATCCCTGATTTCCTTCGCAGCTGATCGGAGGAGACACGGAATTTCATCCTTTGAATGCGCTATCTTTGCCGATTCTTCGAGCATGAGATTAACCATTTCGTTTGTTCCGACAATCCGGAAATCAGTTCGAAGGGCAATGACAGGGCTCCCGATTGCGTAAGCGTATCCCATCTCCCATGCTGTTCCGGAATCCGCGTCAGCCCCATCGATAATCGCCACAACGAAATCGGATTTTTCAAGAGCTTCTTTGTGCTGCAGGAACATCCTCCGCTGTTCCGTTTTACCACGTGAACCAGAGTCGTCCCCGGTCTCCTGCGGCAGATAAACCAGAAACTGGTTATCCCGGAGGAGATTTGCTATCGAACGGTTATAGGTTCGTTCCGCCTCGGAGAAGAGTGGGGCAGCAAAGTATACGACATACCGGCCAAATTCCGCAACATCGACAGCATCAATCAGGGGGAACCGGGAGAGGAAAACACCACGCTGGTTCCTTTTCGCTGGCTTATCACCTTCGCTTCCGTAATACGTAGTCGTTACGCCACAGGTCGGCGATGAATTTACTCCGACGATGCAGAGCGGCGGGCCTCGTTCTGATATGATCTTCACGACATTTTCTACCAGATCTTCAAGAAGAGAAGAAAATTCATCGGTGTTGAGTCGTTCAAGGAATGTTCCCGGTTTCCGTTCAGTTCCAAGGTACAGGGTCTCCGGACAGGGAAGCGGGACCATTTCGATATCAAATTCTCTGCACCGTTCGATCGCACGCTCGAAAAGGACCAGATCTGATGGCTTTGTTATCCCCTCAGCACGAAGGGCGGGGTTGAGGATGCATGGACTGCAGAATATATACATTGATACAGGATATCAGCACAAAAGATGATCAATGATACCCTTGTACGCTTACCGGGATAACAGCTGCGATCCCCGTAAGTGTACGGTTAAGAAACTTGAACGCGCCGGGTTCCTGAAGATATTTACGAATCTTTCGCGGGTCCCAAAAAACTCACTTCTTCTCGATCCGACTGTCGAACAGGCTCTCTCGCCGGCAGACAAATACGTTAAGTCGATAACCGTGCTGGATTGTTCCTGGGAGGTGCTTGACACCGAACAGGTTTCCGGGTGGAAAATCCGGCGGGCTCTACCCTTTCTGATGGCGGCTAACCCGGTAAATTTTGGCAAACCCTGCAAACTCTCATCTGTCGAGGCGCTCGCCGCAGCGTTGTACATTGTCGGAGAGAAAGAAAAGGCGGGTGAGCTGTTGTCAAAAGTCAACTGGGGAATCAGGTTTCTGGAGGTAAACGAAGATCCTCTGAGAGAATATGCTGAGGCAAAAGACAGTAGCGAAGTGGTAAAAATCCAGTCTTTCTACATCTAACTATCAAAAATAGTATCACCTGCAAAAAGATTTTGGAAAAAAACTGCAAATAATGATGAAAGCTCTTCTTTCGTTAAAAAAGCAGAATCTATTTGACGGGGTTTCAAAAAGAAAAATGATCCGCTTTTAAAAAAATGTTAGGTCTCGTTTTCTTTATGGTTGATGGGTCTGTTTCAATGCTCTCATAGAGAGGCCGGCAATTATACAGAGTATCCCGACAACTCCTGCAAAAGCACCCCAGATTTTAACAAGGCTCACAAACGAAAGAGCAGGAAACAGCATCATCAGGATGCCGAGGAAGAGTATCACCATGCCGAATAAAATGATGACAAAGCGCGCCTTCCACGCATCCGAAAGGGAGCATCCGACAAGGATCATCAGAACACTGTTGACTATCGCGATGAAAGCCATAATCAGGATAAGTGATGCCTGGATAATTCCCGGAGCAAGAATTGCTATGAGTCCGACAAGAAATGACAGAGTCCCTGCGAGAAAAATAGGAAAGCGATAGTTACCCTGTTCCCTTACGGTAACAGAAAAAATGATCATGATAACACCCACCGCAAGTGCAAGAATTCCAAAGAGCGTAATCAGAATCCCGATAAATGCTGGTGTTAAAAAGAATGCGTCGAGACCTGAAACGAAAATGATGACACCTAATATGGTGAGCTGCCACCAGCGGACGGGAGTTCCGGAAAAGGCTGTCGCAGGCGTCCTCATTATACAGATATTTGTGTGAAAGTGGCTTTTAAAGTATACTCGTTCTATTTCCAGAATCGATCGGAGGGCTGAGAGATCGGCCAAAAAATCCACAACATGTTTCGGATAGTTTTTTCCGTCAAAAAACTATGTACGATTGTATGATCAAGGTCGCTATCAATGGGTACGGGACCATCGGTAAGCGCGTTGCCGATGCGGTTGCCGCCCAGAAGGACATGAAAGTTATCGGGGTCTCAAAAACCCGCCCGAATGCCGAGGCATTTGTTGCAAAGCAGCGGGGATACCCTTTGTACATTGCAGATCTTTCCAAGAAGGCCGCATTCGAAAAGGCAGGACTGAAGATAGCTGGTTCGTGCGAAGATATGTGCAAGCTTGCCGATATAGTAGTCGATGCAACCCCGGGTGATATCGGCGCGACAAACAAACCCCTCTATGAAAAACTTGGCGTAAAAGCACTCTGGCAAGGCGGAGAGGATCACGAAATTGCTGACTTTTCATTCAATTCTTCCTGTAACTACAAAGACGCTATTGGCAGGCAATTCGTCAGGGTAGTCTCCTGCAATACGACCGGCCTCTGCAGGATCATAAACGAGATCGACAAGGAATTCAGTGTCAGCCATGTCCATGCAATTATGGTACGTCGCGGAGCGGATCCTGGGGAGATCAAACGCGGCCCCATCGACGCCATTGTTCTTGACCCGGTAAGTGTCCCCAGCCATCACGGCCCCGATGTCTTGACAGTCCTTCCTCACATCTCGATAACCACTATGGCGATGATCGTCCCCACGACCATGATGCACATGCACGCGGTGCGCATCTCGACAAAGAAGGCTGTCAGTCGCGACCGGGTCATTGAGCTCATCAACAATCACCCGCGTCTTGGCCTTATCAAGAAAACAGCAGGAATCAAGAGTACCGCCGAACTCAAGGAATTCGCCATGGACCTCGGAAGGCAGCGTTCCGACCTCTACGAGAACTGTATCTTCGAAGAATCGATTTACGCGGAGAAGAACGAGCTCTGTTTCTTCCAGGCAATTCACCAGGAAGCAGATGTCGTCGTAGAAAACGTTGATGCCATCCGGGCGATGATGGGAACTGAAAAGGATCCGGCGAAATCTGTCGAGATGACCAACAAGGCACTCGGTTTTGTTCACATCCAGAATAACCATTAACACCCACTATCACCCATTATTTTTAATGGACGCGTACGAGCGTGTAACCCGGAATACCGTCGAGGTTGTGACGGACGATGATCTTCGTACCCTTCTCGCACTGCCAACAAAAAAAGTCTATGTGGGATATGAGCCAAGCGGCGAAATTCATCTGGGCCACCTCGTCACGATAAACAAACTCGTTGACCTCCAGGCAGCAGGCTTTGAAGTCACCGTTCTGCTTGCCGACCTCCACGCTTTCCTGAACCGCAAAGGAACCATGGAAAAGGTTGGAGAACTAGCCGAATACAATAAGCGTTGTTTTGAAGGGCTCGGCCTGAAAAACGTGCGATACGTACTCGGATCTGAACTCCAGCTCAACCGTGACTACGAACTTCTCGTCCTCCGGCTTTCGCAGGAGATCACCCTCAACCGGGCGACCCGCAGCATGGACGAAGTGGGGAGGCAGATGGATCACCCCACGGTTTCCCAGATGATCTATCCCATTATGCAAATGGCCGACATCGCCATGCTCGGCCTCGATGCTGCAGTCGGCGGGATCGATCAGCGCAAGATTCACATGCTGGCACGGGAGCATCTCGTCAACTTCGGGTACAAAGCACCGGTATGCATTCACACACCTATCCTCAACGGGCTTGACGGGAAAAAGATGTCCTCGTCGCAGGGGAATTACATATCTGTTGCAGATTCAGAAGAGGATATCCGGAAGAAGTGCCAGAAAGCTTTCTGCCCTCCGGAAATTCCTGACAATCCGATACTCCAGATCTTCCAGTATCACATTTTTGCCCGGCTCCCTGAGGTAACTATAGTCAGGCCCGAAAAATTCGGCGGTAACCGGACATTTACCCGCTATTCGGAGCTGGAATCTGCCTATGGTGCGCACGAAGTTCACCCGATGGATCTCAAGAAAGCTTGCGGTGAATCACTTATCGAGGTCCTTGCACCCGTACGCGAATATTTACATTAGAACAGGATATGGAGAGCACGAGGCATTCTTTTGAGCATCGACAAACAACTGGATGAATTCGACCGGCGTCTCGAAGAGATGGGAGTCCGGATAAAAGACGCGAATATGCTCAAAGTCCGCGAGGATGTTTTTGACGAAGTCACTCTTATCGCGCTTTACAAACTCGTTCATAAGAAATGGCTCTCGCTGATCGGCGGATCGATCAGCACCGGAAAAGAGGCGAACGTATTCTACGGGGAACGCGATGGTGTCCCGGTTGCCATCAAGATATACCGTATCCGTTCTGCCAATTTCAACACCATGAGCTCCTATATTATCGGAGACAGGAGGTTCGCCCGGGTCAAGAAATCAAAAAAAGAGCTCATCTTTGCATGGACGAAAAAAGAATTTTCCAATCTTACCCGGGCCAAGGAGGCAGGTCTCGCCGTCCCCGATCCGCTTGTCTGGACCCGAAATATTCTCATCATGTCTTTCATAGGAGAAGGTGAGACTCCTTACCCCCAGCTGAAGAATTCGGCAATAGAGAAACCCCAGGAAGTGTATGATATCATCGTGGATATGATTGAAACCCTCTACAAGAAAGCCGAGCTTGTCCACGGAGATCTGAGCGAATTCAACATCCTGTATGGCGACAAGCCGTACTTTATCGACGTTGGACAATCTGTCACCCGCGACCACCCCCGGGCCCTCTTCTTCCTGATGAGGGATATTAAGAACATCAACAGGTTTTTTAAAAACCGGTGCGATATCCGTACCGATCTGGAAATTTTCAATGCAATAACCGGGCTCAACAATTTCGAGCCCTGATCGCATGATACATGCAATCAAAGGAGAGCATAAGATGCGAGACCGCATACTAAACTACCCGGAACAAGGTGATACGTAAAATGATGCAGGAAGTTAAAATTTCCGCCAGCAGGGTCGGAGTTCTGATTGGAAAGGGCGGCGCTACCAAGAAAGATCTTGAGACAAAGACTCACTCCACAATAACGATCGATAGCAAGGAAGGTCTTGTAAAGGTTGAGGGACCGGATGAACATACGGTTGATCTCCTCCGGGCAGTCGAAGTCATTAATGCAATAAACCGGGGTTTCTCGCCAGAGCGAGCCTTCGAGATGATTGAAGATGAGGATCTGTTGCTTGACGTTATTGACCTGACGACGATTGCCGATGGGCCCAAGCAGCTGGACCGGCTCCGCGGGAGAATCATCGGGAAAGATGGTAAGGCCCGTGAGCAGATAGAAGACATGACTGAGGTCGAGATCTCAGTTTTCGGCAAAACTGTTGCCCTTATCGGGTACCCCGAACAGCTTAAGACAGCGCGTGCGGCAATCGACATGCTCATCCAGGGTGTTCCCCATGAAAACGTCTTTGCCTTCCTCGAGAAGAAAAAGAGAGAAGCGAAACAGGATATGATAAGCTATTACTACTGACCGGATATCCACCTTGTCACAATCAGCTAATATATTATAATTATGGTTAATTTCCAGTGGAAAATAAACAATCAGAACAAATCTTATTTATGAAATCGACAAAAAGGGAAGCATTGTTCAGTGGAATTAAAGGGGTCAGCTAAAAGGGACTTGAAATGCAGATATGTGACCTTGCGATCCCAAATGGGCTGAAACGATATTACATAACGGGGGGAATTGAAAACCTCTATCCTCCACAGGCGGATTGTGTAAAAAAGGGTCTCCTTACCGGTAAGAACCTGCTGGTTGCAATTCCCACAGCAAGCGGAAAAACTCTCGTTGCCGAAATGGCGATGCATGTCCATCTTGCCGCAAAAGGAAAGTGCCTCTATATCGTTCCGCTCAAGGCACTCGCGAGCGAAAAATTCGAAGAATTCAGCAATAAAGGTGCCCGCATCGGTATCGCCACAGGTGATTTCGATCGCCGGGACGATATGCTCGGAAGAAATGATATCATCGTTGCAACGAGCGAGAAGGTAGACTCACTTCTTCGCAATAATGCCTCATGGATATCGGATATTACCCTCCTCGTAATCGATGAGGTTCACCTGATCGATTCTGAAGGCAGGGGCCCTACGCTTGAGATGGTTATCGCCAAGATGCGATACCGGAACCCGGATATGCAGATCATCGGGCTATCGGCAACCATCGGGAACCCGGAGAAGCTGGCCGGGTGGCTGGATGCAAGTCTTGTAACGAGTTCGTGGAGACCTGTCGATCTCCGGCAGGGGGTATTCTGTGAAGACCGCATTCACTTTGCAGATACCAAACGCCCGATCAAGGTCGTCTCGAAGAATTACGATGACGTTAATCTCTGTCTCGATACTATCGCGGAAGGGGGGCAGTGTCTGGTCTTCGTCTCTTCCCGCCGGAACGCTGAAGCATTCGCCAAGCGGGCAGCAGGGACGATCAAAAGCGACGACCCAGCTCTTGCTGCCTACGCAGAAAAACTGAAGGCAATCGCAGAGACAGAGATGGTAAAAACCCTCGCGGTGTGCGTAGAGAGTGGTTCAGCATTCCACCATGCCGGGCTCAGCAGGGCTGAACGATCCATTGTCGAAGAGGCGTTCCGGAAGGGGTTCATCAAGGTCATTTCATCAACACCGACACTTGCCGCTGGGCTCAACCTCCCTGCCCGTCGGGTAATTATCCGTGATTACCTGAGGTTTACTGCCGGGGAAGGGATGCAGCCTATACCGGTCAGCGAATACCACCAGATGGCGGGAAGAGCTGGCCGACCACGGCTCGATCCGTATGGTGAGGCAGTGCTGATCGCGAAGGATGCTGCACAGGTCGGCGAATTATTCGATTGCTATATCGATGCTCCTGCTGAAGATGTTCACTCGAAGATTGCCGAGCCAAATGCCCTCTATACTCACGTATTATCCCTTATTGCATCCGGTTTTGCCGATACCCGGCACGATCTGGCCGAGTTCATGAACCGGACCTTTTACGTCCACGAACACCGCCAGGGTCGCATCATGCAGAAGTCTATCGAGGCGGCCCTGAAATTTCTCATAGCTGAAGACCTGGTGGTCGAAGTCGGAGAACACCTCGGTTCGACCGAATTCGGATCTCTCGTCTCGCGCCTCTATATTGATCCAAGAAGCGCGGCAATTATTGTAAAAGGCATCCGTTCACGAAAGGAGTATTCGGATATGGGGCTTCTCCAGCTTATCTGTAGCACACCGGATATGCCAAAGCTCTACGCCCGGAATTCCGATATCCCTGCGCTGACCCGGATGATCGAAGCTCATAAGACCAGTCTCTGGACGCCGCTGCCCCTTGATGAAGACGAGGCGGAACCTTTCTATCGTGCCCTTAAGACAACTATGCTCCTCTCGGATTGGACTGATGAACTGACCGATACGAAGATTTGTGAGCGGTACGGGGTCGGGCCCGGTGACATCTATGGCATGGTCGAGAGTATCAACTGGCTTCTGCACGCAACATCAGAACTTTCAGGAATGTTCGCTTCCTCGTTCCACTCTCAGATACGCGAATTCGAGATCTGTATGAAAAATGGTATCCGGCGGGAGCTTCTTCCGCTGGTAAAGCTGAGAGGGATTGGGAGAGTCAGGGCACGACGGCTGTTCAACAACAATATAAGATCGCCGGAGGATGTTGTAAAGGCAGGTATTGACGAGGTGACAAAAATCATCGGCCGGGGGATTGCCGAACAGATTTATGCGCAACTGCTGGGAAGCAAAAAGGCTTCAGCTGGTATTCAGCAGGACGACTCGGGATCGGGGCAAATGACGTTTGAAAAATTCCGGTGAAACCATGGACGACAAGGACACTTCCTGTGAGATTAAAGCCGCAGTCTGCACAATCGTCGATACAGCCGGCTTTCTAAAAACGCTTCAACAAGTTTCACAGGAATGCAAGGTTCATCTCATCTGTTTTGATGCCGATAGAATTGCCGGGACGCGTCATGTCAAAGCCGCCGTTAGGCACGCTCTGCGATCTTTTGCAGCCGGGAAGCCGATCTCAAACACTCTTGAAATGGAGTCGCTGCTCTATGCTGCAGGTTCACGCCAATGCAGTATTGCCACTTCGTTTGGGATCCACCCCGGTGGAAACAACCTGTATATCTGTTGCGTCCCAGCCAATGAACGAGCTTGGGACAGTCTTGGATGCAGCGTCGATATTCTGGATGCGTATCCGTGGGAGACGATTACCCCGGAAAAACAGGCCCTTCTCATGAAACTCTTTGGTATCACTCAGGAAGAGTGTGCGACAGTCCAGTCGTCAATATTTTCCGATCTGGTGCTTGAACGTGTGGCACTCCTGGATGTCTACCGCTGACAAGCGAAATCATACCTGTTTGCAGCCGGCCTAGAATTCTGCAGGCAGCTCCCGGAATCTCCGCTGAAAAAATTCCTTTCCTGATACAAATGGTTCAGGTCACGGATATGGATAGATAGAACAGTTTCCGGGCAGTACTCCCTCAGGAAATAATTTTGAAGGGCGATCAGGATCGCGATCAAAAAAATTTCAGGATTTTCTTGAGGGTACAGCTAAAAACCCCAAAAAGAAGGTTACCTTTTTGCGTGGGACAAGATATGAGCGATCTCCGGCACTATGATCTCATTCGTTGCCAGTGTGACCGCTGGTGTAGAACCCGGAATGCAGAAGATTGCTTTGCCATGGGATATTCCAGCCACTGCCCGGGAGAGTATACACGCTGTTCCGATCTCCCCGAAGCTTTTCATGCGGAACAATTCACCAAAACCATCGATCTGTTTTTCCAGAAGTGGTGAAATGGCTTCAATCGTACAATCGTCATTCGTCAGACCGGTTCCCCCGTTGAGAATAACGCAGTTGGCAGACTTTAGTGCGCTGAACAGTTCATCCCGGATAGCATCGATCCGATCTGATACAATTGCATAATGAGTAATTGGGATACCGGCTTCACTGAGGATTTTTTGGATCGTCTTCCCGCTGATATCAGTCTCCTCTGTTCTGGAAGTTGAAACGGTGATTATTGCAGCTTCGATTTTAATGAGCTGAATATGCTTGGGGTCCATAAACTACAAGGATTATTTGTTGCGGGATTAAATAGGCTCGTCGGTTTGCATTCAATTCACCTTGAAAGAATTACCCGGATAGTATATAGACCTCCGCACCCCGCGGTTTCCACTGGAGTTTTTGACACTCCCCGGTCACAATCATCTCTTTGGATATTTCAGATGATCACTTGTTATTTTTGACACAGAAAAAATATAAGAAATTGGTTTTTCATGCGTTCTGTACTAATTTCGATTAGTTTAAATAAAATTAAACTTACAGTATAGAATAGCTCTTTTTAGATAAATAATACAAAAGACAAAGTCTCTTTTCAGAAATTCCACAGGAAACAAAGGGGTCCCTGTCTTTGGATTAAATTTTATTTGCATTTGAGGTTTTTTTGCGAGTTTTTGTTGAAGTACGTCGGAAAAATGCGGAGAAATAAACGGGGAAATCAAATTAGGGAATGTTTTGCCCAACAAAATGGAATAAAAGAAATATTGCCCCCATTTTCTGAATTTCGACCAATTCTGGTTTTTTCCACTGGAACCAAGGGGGTTTATAAGCAACATGAACCGATCGCTTTTTAGTCTCGTCAAACTAATTCTCAGCTCCACAGTGTGATTATGCCGGAACCAGAAGACCCACAAGCGGGATTATTTAAAAAATACCTTACCAATAACAGGATATTTAGGGATCGGGAGGTTTTGCGCCACTCTTACCGTCCGCAGATACTTCCCCACCGGAAACCCCAGATAGAAGAGGTCGCGTCAATTCTGGCCCCCTCGCTCAGAAATGAGACACCGTCGAATATTCTTATTTATGGCAAAACAGGAACCGGAAAAACCGCGTGTGTCAGGTACGTAGGGACTGAACTGGAGAAAACGAGCAGCAACATGGGAACAATCTGCCGGATTGTTCATTTAAATTGTGAAGTTATCGACACTCAGTACCGGGTCCTTGCTCAAATTGCAAAGTGCCTCGATGATGTCGAAGCGGGCTCGAGCGATAAGACCCGAATCCACATACCCATGACCGGGTGGCCGACCGATCAGGTTTATTCTGAATTGAAGAACCAGCTGGAAGCGGGCGGCGGGGTACTCGTTATCGTACTCGATGAGATCGATAAACTGGTAAAAAAGAGCGGAGACGACACGCTCTACAATCTTACGAGAATCAACTCTGATCTCAAAAACTCGAAGGTCAGTATCATCGGCATTTCCAATGATCTGAGTTTCAAGGATTTTCTCGATCCCCGTGTTTTGTCTTCGCTCTCAGAGGAGGAGATCGTATTCCCTCCCTATAACGCGCCGCAGCTTGTCGATATTCTGGCACAGCGTTCCGACGGAGCCTTTATTCCGGGAGCATTGGCCGAAGGGGTAATCCCGCTCTGTGCCGCTCTTGCTGCACAGGAACACGGCGATGCCCGCAGGGCACTTGACTTGTTCAGAATTTCAGGTGAACTTGCTGATCGGGATGAATCGACCCAGGTCACCGAGGAGCACGTCAAACAAGCACAGGCTAAGATCGAAACAGACAGCATGATCGAGTGCATCGCAACCCTGCCGACTCAAAGTAAACTTATTCTCTTCTCGATGCTGACTCTCGAACAACTGGGGCAGAACATCTTCACGAGCGGGGAGGTCTCGCGCATCTATCAGGACATTGCACCCACGGTCGAGCTCGATATCCTCACACACCGGCGGATAACGGATCTTATCTCCGAACTGAACATGCTTGGTGTCATCAATACCCGGGTCGTGAGCCGGGGAAGATATGGCAGGACGAAGGAGATGTGGTTCGACGCAAATACCATCAAGATTCGAGAAGTGGTTCTCAAGGATCCGCGTCTTAATGAATTAGAAGGTCTGGATGCAGCCCAGAGTAAGGAAAAATGGCTGACAAAGACCTGGTTCAGGTGATGAAAAATGGATGAAAGGGATCTCCAGATCCTCCATATCTTGGAGGAAAACAGCAGGCTTTCGGCAGATGAAATCGCAACAATGGTCAACCTCGGCGTAGCTGAAGTCGGGGAACGTATCCATACCCTCGAGGCTTCACAAGTCATTAAGGGATATTCAACGGTGATAAACTGGGAGCGGGCCGGTAACGGCGAGGTCTCCGCGATCATCGAGCTGAAAGTGAGCCCGGAGAGGGATTACGGCTACGACAGGATTGCCGAACGGCTCTCGCGATTTAAGCAGGTAAAGACCCTGCGCCTAATGACAGGAACCTATGATCTCCAGCTCATGGTCACTGGCAAAAATATGCAGGAGGTCTCCCGGTTCGTATCCGAGCATGTTGCGCCCATGGACCGGATCCGGGAGACGGCGACGCACATTATCATGAAATCATATAAGGAAAACGGCAATACCCTCTTCGAACAGCAGGAGCCGGAACGTCTCCCCTACTCTTTCTGAGGTGTCGAGATTGAGAAAATTTGTATCTGAACGTGCAGGGGAAATCCCCCCTTCAGGAATCAGGAAATTTTTCGATCTTGTCCTGACGATGGAGAATGTTATCTCCCTTGGAGTCGGAGAGCCCGATTTCCGTACCCCTTGGAATATTTGCGAGTCGAGTATTTACTCCGTCGAACAGGGCATCACATCATACACGTCGAACAGGGGACTCCAGACCCTCCGCGACGCTCTTTCACGGTACCTCTCCCAGCATTATCACCTCAACTATTCGGCAGATCATGAGATCATAATTACAACCGGTGTTTCTGAAGGTCTCGACATAGCTATCAGGGCAGTCGTCGATCCGGGCGACGAAGTAGCCATAGCGCAACCGAGCTATGTGTCGTATGGCCCTTGCGTGACGCTTGCCGGTGGGAAGCCTCTTCCGATTCCCTGTAATGAAAAAGACCGGTTCAAGCTTAACTCTGAAAAGCTTCAGGATAGTATTACGCCAAAGACCAAGGCCCTGATCATAAATTTCCCCAATAACCCCACCGGCGCCGTGATGACCGGAAGCGATCTCAAAGCGATCGCTGATATCGTAATTGATCACGACCTTGTACTCATCAGCGACGAGGTCTATGCCGAGCTGACGTACGAAGGGTCTCATTGTGCAGCTGCCACGATAAGTGATCTATGGCAGCGGACCATCACCCTGAATGGGTTCTCGAAGGCGTACGCTATGACCGGCTGGCGTATCGGTTACCTGTGTGCACCAAAAGAGCTCTCGGAAGCGGCTCTCAAAATCCACCAGTACGTAATGCTTTGCGCCCCTGTTATGGGGCAGGTCGGGGCGCTTGAGGCGATCAAATCTGCTGAAGAAGAGAAAAACAGCATGGTCAACGAATACCGCCTCCGCAGGAACATGTTTGTGGCCGGGCTCAACCGCATAGGGTTATCCTGTCATGTCCCGGAGGGTGCGTTTTACGCTTTCCCATCTGTTACTTCGACCGGTCTTTCCGATGTGGAATTCGCGGAGCGGCTGCTAAAGGAACAAGGTGTGGCAGTAGTTCCCGGCAGCGTGTTCGGCGCTGGTGGAAGCGATCACCTGCGGTGCGCATATGCAGTCTCGCGGAAGGAGCTCTCCGAGGCTCTGGGAAGGATGGAAACGTTCGTCCAGAGTCTTTAACCTTACATTTACCCCGACAATCTCTCAATCTGTCTTTCCCGCTAACGGCCTTTTCCTCTTTTTGCCCAGCCGTGGGATAGTTTATTTTCCCGATCGACCAATACTACTTGATACTTACATGAGCTGTATAATCATCGTTGGTGGATTTTTTGGGGATGAGGGTAAGGGCAAGGTAGTTGCCCATATTGCCAATAAGGACAAACCCACAATCATCTCACGCGGCGGTGTAGGTCCGAATGCCGGACACACTGTCCAGGTAGGAAGCAAGGAATACGGAGTCCGTATGGTTCCGTCCGGTTTTGTGTATAAGGATGCAAAACTCTGTATCGGTAGCGGCGTTCTCGTCGATCCCCGTGTTCTCAAGCAGGAAGTCGAGATGCTCGGCGTTAAAGGCCGTGTCTTTGTCGATAGGCGTTGCGGTATAATTACCGAAGATCATATCGCGCGGGACAAGAGTAGCGATCATTTGTCGAAGAAGATCGGCAGCACTGGATCCGGGTGCGGCCCGGCGAACGCTGACCGCGTAATGCGGGTTTCGCCCCAGGCAAAGGATGTCCCGGAACTTGCCGAATACATGCTTGATGTTCCAAAGGCCATCGATGAAGAGCTGAGGAAAGGCAAGCCGGTCCTGCTTGAGGGCACACAGGGTTTTGGGATCTCGCTCTATTATGGGACCTATCCTTTTGTGACCAGCAAGGACACCTCAGCCTCGCAGATAGCAGCAGACAACGGTGTCGGTCCAACAAAGATCGATGATGTTATTGTCGTGTTCAAGGCATACCCGACCCGTGTAGGGGAAGGTCCCTTCAGCACCGAAATGCCCTCCGCAGAGTCCGATGCCATGGGCATTCAGGAATTCGGGACGGTCACCCACCGTAAGAGACGAATCGGCGAGTGGGACGGCGGAATGGCCCGGTACTCCGCTATGATCAATGGGTGCACTCAGGCAGCCATCACCGGCATCGACCGTGTCGACAAGAGCTGTTTTGGGGTTACCGAATACGGCAAACTGACGAAGAAGGCAAAAGACTTCTTAAAAATTGCTGAAGACGACATCGGCAGCCCGATCACCCTTATCTCCACCGGTCCTGAAGTTACCCAGATCATCGATTTGAGGAACGAACTGGCATGAGACGCAGTCTCATGGATATCCTCTGTTGCCCCGTCTGCAAAGGGGATATTGTTCTCACCGTAGAGAGCGAGAACGAGAAGGAGATCCTCGAAGGAAAGCTGCACTGTTCAACATGCGATGTCGACTACCCAATCCACGAGGGCATCCCCAATCTCCTGCCCCTGGCGTGCAAGGAATAATCAGGTGAAGGAATGAATCTCCCGTTGCCGATATCGGCGGTGATCACGGCAGAGTCGGGAGAGGATGACAAAGGATACGAGATCTACCTCAACCGGAGCGGCATCAACTCGATTGAAATTCCCCGGGGGAGAATCCAAGTAGAAGTTGGCGGGCAGCTCAGGTTAAACTTTCTCAACCGTGGTGCACCGATTCATATTACTATAACATCCTCCAATGCGGGGATGTTTACCAGCTTTTTTCACGAGAACCTGTATGTCGTGGATTCCGTACAATTGACGTTATCCATCAGTGAGGAGGCGCAGGAAGGCTCCTTTGATCTCGAGATCCTTTCAGGATATGGTGTGACAAAAACTATTCTCCACGTCAGCGTCACATCCCCTGCAAGCGCAAGGAAAACCGAGGAAAAACCCGATTTTCCCCTCCAGCCGGTCCCCCATGGCAGGCCGCATCTCCTCATGGTCATGATGGGGGTGGCCCTGATTCTGTATTGTGGATGGCTATATAATTCGGAATACGAGATTCTGAATATCGCTGCTTTTATCACCCTTATCATCGGTGCTCTTTATACATGGTACCGCCAGAAATAACAACGGCCGTTATCGTCCTGTTTGCTGCTCTTCTCGTGGACAGGATCATTGGTGATCCCCATTCTTCCTTTCATCCCGTCGCCCTGCTCGGCCGGGTCATCGGCTTATGGGGAAAGCCGGAATATTATTCCGCCAGCTGGCAGAGGGTCGCAGGCATCGTTTTCTGGATTGGAACAGCGGTACTCTTCGCACTGCCGTTCCTCCTTTTTTCACACTTCGCACCATGGTACCTATACCTGATGGCAGCGCCGTTCCTGCTGAAGTCGACATTTGCCTGGCGTTCGCTTGAAGACCATACACTCGCAGTAGCAGCAGCAGTTAAAGACGGCGTTGAGAACGGGAGAGAAAAAGTAAAACTCCTTGTCTCCCGGAATACGGCAAATCTCGATCGGGGGCATATCCTCTCTGCAGGTTATGAATCCATGACCGAGAACCTGACCGACAGCATCATCTCGCCACTATTTTACTATGCGATCTTCGGCCTTGTCGGAGCAGCCGTATACCGTGCTGCGAACACCATGGACGCAATGCTCGGTTACCGCGACGAGCGTATCAGGATTGGGTGGTTCCCCGCACGGATGGACGATATCATAAATTACATTCCTGCCCGGGTAACTGTTTTCTTCCTCCTGATCCACTTCCTCTTTGCCGGGAGGCTCAACCCGGCAATCCGGGTGATGCGCCGGGATGGTCATAAACGCCCCGGGTTCAATGGCGGGATCGTTATGGCCACCATGGCAGGCGGATGCGGTATCCGGTTCGAAAAACCGGGCATCTACGTCATTGGTGACGGTGAACGCTCGCTTGATGAAGCGGGCCGGGCGATCCTGAAGGCTGCCCGATCGGTTACTCTCATGTTCGCGGTAGTGGCGGGGGGTACTCTGATTTTATTGGGATCATGGATCAATAGTACCGGCATATGAAACTTGAAGAACTGAGATTTGGCACTGAGCTCCTCAAGCGCGGTTTTGCATCCATGCAGAAAGGTGGGGTAATCATGGATGTCGTGAATGCCGAGCAGGCAGTTATTGCCGAGGAAGCCGGGGCCGTCGCAGTGATGTCGCTCGAACGGGTCCCTTCAGATATCAGGAAAGCAGGAGGCGTTGCCCGCATGGCAGATCCCGAGAAGGTGATCGAGATTATTGAGTCGGTTTCGATCCCGGTAATGGGAAAAACGAGGATCGGTCACTTTGTCGAGGCACAGGTCCTCGAATCCCTCGGCGTCGACATGATCGATGAGAGCGAAGTCCTGACACCCGCGGACGAACAATACCATATCGATAAGAAACTCTTCAAGGTCCCCTTTGTCTGCGGTGCACGCAACCTTGGCGAAGCCCTTCGCAGGATTGAGGAAGGCGCGGCCATGATCCGGACCAAAGGAGAGGCAGGCACCGGGAACGTCGTCGAAGCAGTCCGGCATATGCGTACCATCTCGGGCGAAATCCGGATGCTCAAGGGCTTAGATAAACTGGAGATGATCGACTATGCACGGGAAATAGAGGCTCCTGCGGCACTGGTCATCGAGTGTGCGGAACGCGGGCGGCTCCCCGTCGTAAACTTTTCAGCCGGTGGCATTGCCACTCCCTGCGATGCTGCAATGATGATGCAGCTCGGTGCCGACGGTGTATTTGTCGGTTCCGGCATCTTCAAGTCCTCTAACCCTGAGAGAATGGCAAAAGCGATTGTCGAGGCGGTCAACAACTTCAACGACGCCGCGGTGCTCGCAAAGGTCAGCAGGGGCATTGGGGATGCGATGCCCGGGCTCGACATCCACCTGCTTAAGGAAGATGAGGTGCTTCAGACCCGTGGACGTTAAGATCGGTATTCTCGCCCTCCAGGGAAACGTGAGCGAGCATTACGACGCTTTCTGCCGGGCGCTTGAACACCGGGGGTACGGCACAACATCATCGGTCATCACAGTCAGGAAGCCGGAAGATCTTTCCGGGTGCGACGCGCTGGCTATCCCGGGCGGGGAATCCACAACGATCTCCCGGCTCATCGATAAGAATGGACTCTACGATCCTATCCGGGAGTTCCCGGGAGGAATCTTTGCGACCTGCGCTGGGATGGTACTCATGGCGACCGATGTGGCCGACCCCAGGGTCCATACCCTCGGCCTCATGGGGATGACCGTGGACCGGAATGCCTTTGGTCGGCAGAAGGAATCGTTCGAATACGATCTCTGTATCGAAGGTCTTACTGGCGATCCTTTCCATGCAATCTTTATCCGGGCGCCGCTTGTCACAAGGGTTGATCCTGATGTCACGGTCCTTGCTCGGTTGGATAATGGTATCGTCGCAGCGGAGAAAGGACTATATCTCGCCCTTTCCTTTCACCCTGAACTCGGGTGCGACAGCAGGTTGCATGAGCGGTTTTTGAAGAACCTTGGGATCTGAAACAGAAGGACTCGATACCATTTCCCCTATTTTCAATAATCTTTACAATACATTCTTAGTGTGATACCATGCAGGAATCTACGGGAGTTAAGAATGAAGGTCGTGCGATGGGGGCGGATTTTGTTGGAATTGCCGACGCAGCTGGATTTTTACGACCCGATTATACCGGGAACAGGCCACAGGACATTATGCCCGGTGTACGATCCGTGATCGTGCTCGGCGTGATGATACCCCGGGGTTGTATCCTGCCCTTACCCAAAGGCAGGGCGGAGTATACCAATACCCTTATGGCCGGTACGGTGACGCTCCGGATGATTGCATTCCGCATTGCCCGGGAGCTTGAACGGCAAGGGCACCTCGCATCTATCGTCCCTACAGAGGGAAGCGAGTTTGGGATGTGGTACGCAGATCGCGAAACCCTCAAGGCGGATATATCTCTGAAGTATGCGGCGTACCTTGCCGGGCTCGGGTCGTATGGCATCAACCATCTCCTCATCACCGATGAATATGGCTCCCGTGTCAGGATGACTGCCATCCTAACTGATGCCCCGCTTGAGCCGGACTCTCCGGCACCATCATCACTTGTCCGCCGCGAATGCAGCGGTTGCCAGAAATGCGTGAAGGTTTGTCCTGCAAAAGCGCTCTCTTCTGATGGAACAATAGACACCCATGCCTGCCGCGATTACCTGTTCTCAACACTGGGTGGCCTGAGATGCGGGATGTGCATCAAGGAATGTCCGCTCTAATTCGGACCGGATATCCGATGGGAAAAATTTTCCCGGAAGATTAAACGGGGTTTCTTTTCCATTCCGCATCTCCGAGAACTATTCTGTGGATGGATGGTCCGGTGTATCAAGAACCTGTTGCAGGATGAGCGTATGTCATATTTTCCAAAAGGGATAAATATCGCAAATTTCTAAAAGGCTGTCCTGAGAACATGTTCCCTTTCAACAGGAATTCGCGGAAAGAACCTGTATATCATCAACGTATCGATATTCTTCCGATTGCCTTGCGGAAAGGAATTTTCTTCGGAATACTCCTGGCTGCCGGGATGATGACCATCTGCAGTCCAGTCTTTGCCCTGGCCTCTTCTGCACCGGGAGGCGGGTTTGCACGTTTCAACGAGGGGATTCCTGTCTACTGGCCGTACCACGTCCTGCTTATTTCGGTGGGCTTTATCCTTCTTGCAGCAGGTTTCATTACTGTACGATTTCGCAAAACCGGGAGCTGGTACAGGATTCACATGATCCTTGAAGCCGGTGGTGCTGCGTGTGTGATCGCCGGCCTGTTTGTCGCCGTATACATGGTCACGCTTTCCGATGTTCCGCACCTTCGCAATATCCACGAAATCACCGGTGTCGCGACCGTAACCCTGATCGTTATCACCGTTGTTGTCGGTTATCTTATACGACGTGTGCAAAAATCAAAAAACATCATCCGGCCGAGCCACCGGTGGCTTGGCCGTCTTTCAATTGCCCTTGTCGTTATCAATATTGTCCTGGGTCTGCTGGTCCTTTCTTTAGTTCTCAACCGGTAGGTCTCCCTTTTTGAATCGGGATTAGGAAATCGATCATTCGTTGTCGCTCATCTTCTCATGGAGCATCTGGAAATCCCGCCTGAACCCAACCTGAATCCCATTGAAAAAAAGGCAAATAAAATCCGGGAACAACTCGTGTCATACGAATGGTGAAAGTTATTGCGCTGGCGTGCGGGGAATTATTCCTGATAAGCCCAAGTATCCTGAACAGAATGAATATTTTAATTATAGTGTATACTCCTTTATATCATAATGACTATCAGAAAGGGGCGCCGGAAGCAAGCCGAAAAACCATTTCATGAAGCGGTCACCGATTTGCTCTTCTCTTCGATGGCAAACCACGAGGACTTCGTAGTGACCTACGAAATTAATCCTACAACCAACAAAAAGGAGATTCACGTGATGGCTGGGAAATTAATCTCTCCCGATATGCTGGCGATTCTTAAGAATAAGGTCGCAGAGCAGCTCGATGACGGCAGCGGACACCATATCCGCCAGATGGAATAAAAACCCGCCTTCTTTTTACCGGTCTTTCTCCATTGCTTCAAGTCTCATTGTTTTTGGCATGAGCTCGATTGCGTACCGGAGGGATGTCCTGGGCATCTCTTTCCTGTTTCGCATAACATAATCGAGTACTTCGGCCTGATGGTTCCGGCTTGCTTCCTTCAAGAGCCAGCCATATCCTTTCTGCACCATATCATCTTTATCTGTCAGGAGCAGATCAGCGATTTCAATGACATCCTCCAGGTATTTCCCGTTCTTTGCGGGAATGATAAGAGAAACCGCGGCTGCCCGGCGAAGCCACCGGTTCGTGGACCGCGCCCACACTTTTAATTCACTGATGGAATCCGGGTATTTTTCGATGAAGTCGCCTATCGAGTGGTTGCAAAACCCGTCACATGCGGCCCAGTTGGAGATATACGTCTCTATCCAGCACCTGAAAACCGCAAGATCTTTCCTTTCGTACCGGTCTTTGAGATTCGGCACCCAGTTTGAGACGATAAATGCTTCTTCACAATAGCCTGATTTGTAGAGTTCCTCGCAGAGCTCGAAAATCTCCTTCTTATCCCGGGATTTAATTACCGACCAGTATTTTTTCGCAATTTTACCGACTGTCGCCGTTTTAACGCAATAATACTTTACTTCTTCCTTGAAAAAACGCTGGAAGACTTTGCAGGTCAGCTCATCGCGCTGTTCAATGAGATCGTTCCTGATGTTCTGGATGACCGGGTCCATAAAGAATGGTGGTTCCAGCTCGCTGATAAGGTATATGCATTTGAAATCGGAGGAGACCAAAGCGTTCAAAACCATCGGGATGGGACCACCGGTTGTCCTTTCATCGGGCAACTATTTCGGCAGATTAATCAAGAGCCGGATCGGAACATCGGACAATACTATCTTCCGGAAGGAAAGATTTTTTGAGGAAACACATTCCGTTTCACTCTATTCTTCTTGGACATTTCATTTTACCTCGCAATACTTTCTCCAATCAAACACAAACATATATAAAGCAGCAATAAAAATAAAATAAAAGAGATTATATGGCAGCGAATCAGTTCCAGGGTGACTATACTTTTATTGCCGCACCGGATGACCGGGCAGCAAAACTGCAGAACCTGGAGCATGAGGTCTACGTTATCAAGACCTCGATAAAGAGCATGCTCATAAACATACGCGATTCCCTCAACGACAGGTCGTATTCATTCACCACCTCTCCTTCAGTTCGCTCAACCGCACCTGCGTTATCCGATCCTCAGGCAGACGCGGCCCGAACTTCTGCTATCGTTGCCAGGGAAGCAGCTCTCGACGCACGCGAATCCCGGCTTGACGCACGTAAATCCGGTATCGACACCTCCATTCCGGAACAACCGGTTCAACCCGTACGTATGAGCCCCGTGGAAGGGATACGGGCACCATCGCCGAGACCCCGGGTAGATGAACAGTTCGAAAACAGCGCGGCTCTCACTATTTCCGGAAATGAGAAACTCCAGCTCCAGAAGATTCACCAGCTGTTTACCTGGACCCGTGAGGCCGTCGGAAAGTTCGGCCACGACAGGCTCGGCATCATGCTGGAATCCTATTGCGTAATGGGATATCTCCCGCGAAAAACAACTGATGAGATCCGGGAAATGTCCCGTATCATGCCGTCTAATCTCGGCGATGCGCATGAGGTTGGGCCGGACGAGTTCGTATGCGAGATCTATGCACTCAACCGGATATTCGCCCCGGAGGACACTTCGTTCGACCGCGATATGATCGAGGTTCTTATGGAACAGCGACAGCAGGACTTTGCCCGGAGGCAGTCGGCAAGGAAGGGCGCATCCGGCGGGGTTTTAGCACGCGAGAAGAAGCCTGCAATGCGCACCTACCAGATCGTCGAAGAGTGGATAAACCTCCCGATCTAGGGAAGTCCATTGCCTTTCTTATAATCTGATACCATCTGGATCATTGTGCATGAACGAGCCATCCGCTCATTTTGTTATCTATCTTCTTCATAGAGTACCCTCTCCGTTGTTTTCCGGACCCATTCATGCCGGGTGTCCCAGCTCTTCCAGACCGAAGCAGTCCACCGCATGATTATCTCGTCGCGATTTGCCGCTGTTGCCTGTGCGACATCCAAAACCGTCAGTTCTGCGGGTTGCTCCGGCGGTTCAAGCCGGGGCCATTCCCTCTTTCTTCTCCCAATCTTCATGTGGGCGAGCTGCACCTGCCGGCCGGTGTACCCTTTCTCCAGCGCGAGATAGAGCCCGATGAGACCGAACACAACGGTTATCGGCCGGGTCGCACCGCCTGCATGCTGCGCCTCGTATGCGTCGACGACGTGCTGGTGAATGAACGTACTATCCTCTTTTGTGAGAGTATAGCATGTCAGTTCGCAGTATACCTGCCAACACTCACCGGTGGTATTGAACCGGTCGGCAGCCGGGAGGTGCCGATCGGAGAGGTTCAGCCCACATCCCGGGCACTTCACGAAAGTATCCACACTCATGGGCTCGCACTCTGCGATTGTACAAGGAAGCCTGGCGGGCAACCCCAAAATTAATACACCCCCGGAATATTGACACTTTATGGACATTCCGACGGTCTTCGATATCATTCACGTCTGCTCCATCATTCTCGGGTTTGCGGGAGCGGTCCTGATCATCTACGGGGGACTGCGAGTATAGTCGGGTTCTTCTCCTCGAATTCTCCAGGCCATCGTTCACCTACAACCAGATTCGGCGGGATTTCACCAACAAGATCGTCTTCGGGCTGGAGTTCCTCATCGCCGCCGACATCCTTGCTACCCTGCTTTCCCCGACCCAGCAGGATCTTATAAATCTCGCCGTAGTCGTGGTCATAAGGACGATTCTCGGCTACTTCCTCTCAAAGGAAGCGGCGGAGTTCAATCTCCAGTAACCATTATTTTCTGGTTTTCCGCGGATCTTGTCGGATCGTCGGATAGTTACGAACTGAAATCCTGAATCTCGCGTAGTCTGCCTATTCCTGTATCGCTGCCTGCGCCGGTTCCATGCACCTGCTTTCCTCGTGCCCGGCAGGAAGGTGTTTCCCTCCCCATTCCAGCATGGCCCCGATAATCGGCAGGAGCGCCCTGCCACGCCCGGTCAGGGAATACTCGACTCTCGGGGGCACCTCAGGAAAGACCTGCCGCTCGATGATCTCGTGTTTCTCGAGGTCCCGGAGATGCTTGGTGATCGTCTTCGAATTGACCCCGCACATCCTGTTCTGGAGCTCGGTGAACCTGAGCACGCCGGTACGCAGATGCCAGACGATGAATAGGTTCCACTTGTTACCGATAATATCGACAATGTTTTCTATGTTGCATTTATAGGTCTTTTCGCATTTCATGCCTTTTCCTTCAATACTTACTTATTGGCAATAATGTTACAAAAACTCTTCTGGTGCGTATAATAAAGTATACGTGGCATTGATTCTGGTGGGATTTCCATGACCATGACCATTGATTCAGAAACATGCACCCGGTGCGGGACCTGTTCCGAGATCTGCCCGATGTCGGTGATCGACGCGGCGACCGATGATACGCTTCCCCGCGTACATGAGGGAAAATCCGCTGCGTGCATTTCCTGCGGGCAATGTGAAGCTTTCTGCCCCACCGGGGCGCTCGTCCAGGGTCCCGGGACAGCAAGAGGTGTAACGGGAGGAAAGGCCTCGACCCCTGGAGATCTTTCTCCCGGCCATCTCGGCACTTACCTGAAGAGCAGGCGTTCGATCCGGCAGTACCGGCGCGATCCTGTCAAGAGGGAGACAATCGAAGCCCTTCTCGATATCGCACGTTATGCGGCCAGCGGAGGGAATGGCCAGCCGGTTGAATGGCTGGTCATCCACGATTCTGCGGCCGTGAAAAAAGTTGCCGACCTGACCGTTGAATGGATGCACGAACTGGCGAAGAGCAACCATCCTATGAGTGGCTATGCACCGCACCTGATTGCGGCGTATGAGAGTGGGATTGACGTTATCTGCCGGGGAGCTCCCCACCTGCTTATTCCGCACATCCCGAAGGGTAACCCTATCGCCCCGATCGACGCGATCATCGCGCTCACCCACGTGGATATCGCAGCACCTGCATTCGGCGTCGGGACCTGCTGGGCCGGATTTGTGGCCGCAGCTTCGCAGAATTATGCACCGCTGCTCGATTTCTACTCCCTCCCGGAGGGAAGAATTCCTGCGTACGCGATGATGTTCGGTTACCCAAAATTTACTCCTCACTACCTACCTGACCGGAAACCAGTCAGGGTCACATGGCGGTAAACGGCGCCGGAAGAATTCTTGCGCGGACACTGGTGAAGGTATGACAGATTATGCGGCAATCGGAAGAAAAAAGCTCCTTGAGATCGATGGGGAAGCCGGCGTACGGGTTGAAGAGACCCTGAACGGAATCTGCCCGGACCTCGCACGGTACCTTATCGAATATTCGTTCGGGGAGATCTATGCACGGGAAATTCTGGACAACAAGATGAAGGAACAGGCAGTCGTCGCTGCCCTGACTGCAATGGGAACCGCAGCACCCCAGCTCAAGGTCCATATCCATGCGGCTCTCCACGTCGGCTGTAGTCCAGAGGAGATCCGCGAGATTATCATCCAGATGAGCGGATACGCGGGTTTCCCGGCGACGCTCAACGCAATGGGAACGCTCATGGAGGTCTTAAAAGAGTCCGGACTGACCCTCTCGAAAGTCTCCGTGCATGCCGGTTCAGAGGGCAGGTACGAACGCGGGAAGGAATGGCTTTCGCGGATCGCACCCGACCAGGAGCGGGTCCTCAAAGAAACCTTTGACAAAATAAACCCGGATATCACCCGGTACGTCATCGAGTTCGGGTATGGGGATATCTATGCCCGGGGTATCCTGCCGGTCCGGAACCGTCAGGTCGCAACGATTGCGGCCCTTGCTGCTAAGGGAACTGCCCCGTCGCAGCTCCGGTTCCACATCGGCGGCGGGCTCCGGGCCGGTCTCTCCGAGGCCGAAATTATTGAGATCATGCTGCTGATCTCCATCTACGCGGGATTCCCGGCGGCACTGAACGGCATACTCGCCACCCGCGAGGTTGCAGAGGCCTTAAAAGACGAAAAACGGTGAGCGGGGAAAATACCGGGGGGTCTCCCGGGCCCCCCTCCCGAACTGGGGAAACAAAGGAATATCCGGTGATCGAATATGGCAAAAGTCGTTGCATTCAATGGAAGTCCAAGAAAGGACGGAAACACCTCCATCCTGATCGGGCATATGGTTGAGGAACTGGAGAACGAAGGGATCGAGACCGAGCTCGTGCAGGTCGGCAAAAAGAAGGTCCGGGGCTGCACCGCCTGCATGAAGTGTTTCGAGAAAAAAGACGGGCATTGCGTCTTTGACGACGATATCGTCAACACCTGCATTGACAAGATGGTAGAAGCTGACGGCATCATACTCGGCTCGCCGGTGTACTTCCTGGACGTGACCTCGGAGATGAAGGGGCTGATTGACCGGGCTGGATTTGTGTCCATGGCAAATGGCGGTCTGTACCGCCGCAGGGCGGGTATGGCCGTAACAGCAGTCCGGCGGTCCGGGGGCAGTCGCACGATCGATACCATGCTCCACTTCCTGCTCGCTGGTGGCATGGTCGTTCCGGGATTCCCGGTCATCGGCGTCGGGAGGGAGATCGGGGACGTCAACAGGGACGAAGAAGGTATCGGCCGTGCCCGGGATGCCGGAAAGAACATGGCATGGCTCCTGAAAACGATGGAGAAAGCCAACGCCATCTGACGAGCGTTAAGGGAATACTACAAATTACAAAAAAGGATGAAACCATGACAAACGTAATCGCAATCAACGGAAGCCCACGAAAGAAGTGGAACACCGCAATGATGCTCGAAAAAGCTCTCGAAGGCGCTGCGTCCGGCGGTGCAAAAACAGAACTTATCCACCTCTACGACCTTGACTTCAAGGGGTGCACGAGCTGTTTCGCCTGCAAGCTCAAAGACGGGAAAAGCTATGGGAAATGTGCGATTAAGGACGAGCTGACACCTGTCCTCGACCGGATCGCAAAAGCCGATGCGCTCATCCTCGGTTCGCCAATCTATTTCGGCACGGTGACCGGGGAGATGCGGTGTTTCATGGAGCGGCTCCTCTTTCCCCATCTCGTATATACGAGCCCCCCCACCTCCCTCTTCGAGAGGAAGATCAATACCGCGTTCATCTACACGATGAATGTCTCGGAACAGGGGATGAAAGAGTACCAGTACCCGGTGCACACCGGCCTGAACGAGAATGTCCTTGCCCGGACATTCGGCCACGCGGAATCGCTCTTTGCCTTCGAGACTCTCCAGTTCGAGGACTACTCGAAGATGGTCTTCAATTACTTCGACCCCGATGAGAGGAAAGAACGACGCAAGACGGTATTCCCCAAAGATCTTGAGAAGGCGTACGAGCTTGGGAAACGTTTCGGCAAGGCCGGAAAAACCAGGTCGTAACGGTCAGAAATCGGCTCCCGGATTTAAGGAAGGAAAACTGTTCATGGACGTTATCGAAGCGATTCACAAGCGGCGGGCTGTGCGCCAGTACCGCCAGGATCCGGTTAAAAAGGAAGATCTTCACACGATTCTCGACGCTGCCAACTGGGCTCCCTCCGGGATGAACCGCCAGCCATGGGAGTTCGTTGTGGTTACCGGGAAGAAGATCCCGGAGATGGGAGCGAGTTACCGGAAAGTCAGCGAGGAGTATACGCGGAACTGGGACCTGTCGCCTATGCGGGGCTCCCTCACGAAGGAAGAGTTCATCCGGTTCGCTGAAACGTACGGTGGTGCCCCGGTGGTACTTGTCGTTCTCACCGATAGCAACGATAACCCGGATCTCCGGAAGGCGTACCTCGAGAGTGCGAGTGCTGCGATGGAGAACCTGCTCCTTGCCGCAACTGCATTTGGGCTTGGTACCTGCTGGATGACCGGGCCCCTCCGGGACGAGAAATCACTGCGCAGGATCCTCACGATCCCTGAGGACAAGGAGATCGTCGCCATCACCCCGCTGGGATACCCTCAGGGAGTCCCCAGGGAACAGCCGCGTCTTGACCCCAGACTGGAACAGAAAGTCCGGTGGATTGAGTAAGAGGATCCACCAGCTTTCATTTCTCATCAATTTCCCAAAATCCCGGTTCGTTTATTTCTTTATTTCAGCCCTCTCACGCTCATCATCGCGATGACACCCGCGATCGATGGGAGAGCGGTACTCACGAGTGCCCATTGCCACCCGATAACCGGCACGAGGCTCCCGGTGATCAGGGGTGCCAGAAGGGCAGCAAGCCCGACCATGAGGTTCAGGATACCGGACGCCGGGCCCGCATAGTTCGGCCCAACGATCTCCCGGGGCGAGGCAAAGACCGTCGCAGGTGTCATCCCCCAGACGATCCCGAGCACGACAAAAAAGAGGGCCCATGGCAGGAATCCCGGCCCGAGGAAGAGCATCACCGGGCAGAGCAGAAGTCCTGCCGCCATCGACACGAGAATGAAATTTCTCCGGGTGCCGAGCCTGTCCGAGATGATGCCGGTCACCGGGGCGGCCCAGATGATCATCGACACGGGGAGAATTGCGAGCACGGAAGCCGCGAAGAGATTGAACCCGAGGACCCCGGTAAAGTATGCCGGGGCAAGGGAAGTAACCCCGAGGAGATAGTAGTTGACCGCAAACCATGCTACGGCGACAAGCCACATGTCGCGGTCGAGAAACGCAGACTCCAGGCAGTCGTGCGAGAGGTAGGCCTCCTTTTCCTCTTTAAAGTACCCTCCGGGCCGTGTCGGGTCGTCCGGTGGTTGTTTTGCCGCCGCTGCCCAGAGAACGAGCGAAACGATCGCGAAAAGAACAGTGAACCAGAGGACCGACATCCAGCCATAGTTCGCGATGAGGATCGGGGCGAGAACGAAGATGACCAGCCCTGAAAGGGGAAGTGTTGTGGACCATATTCCCGTCGCAAGGCCCATCTCTTCCCTGCGGAACCAGACGGAGAGCGCGGCGACCGGCCAGGTAAACGCCATACCGAGCCCCATTCCCGCGACCAGCCGGCCGGCGAAGATCCCCGCGTATGTCGGGAACACCGCCGTGATTATGGATCCAAAGGCGATCATGCCGATGCAGGCAATCCCTGCATGTTTCCAGCCGAGCTTCGGGGAGAAGATCGCAAACGGGATTGCCATGATCGAGATGCCCAGACCGAAACTCGTCATTGCGGCAAAGTCGACATCGCCAAGGGACACGGCGAGTGCGGTTGTCAGGGATGGGAAGAGCGGGGGCATCGCAAAGAGTGCGATCGGTCCGGCCATGCCGGCGATGAACGCGGCAAAGAGGATCACCCACCTGTATGAGTCGCTTCCGTTTCCCGGCAATGAAATCCCTCGTTATGAACGGCAATAGTTGCCGGGATATTTGTACGTTTCGCAAAACAAGACATGCCGGCGCGGTTACGGGAAAGAAATCGTGTAAACGGGTTGTAGAAGACCGGATGGGCAGGAGGATTCTCCTCCTGCCTCTCCCTACTTCTTTTCTCCGGTTGAGTCTTCCATGTGGTCGAGAACCCGGTCCCACATTACCAACAGGTCGGGGATGACCACGTAGGAGAGCGCTCCTGCGCCGAGGAACGCTCCCATGATGATGATCTCGTTGTCCATGGTTAATCGCCTCAGGCCAGCGAGGTTATGCCGTCTGCCCAAAGATCGACCTTTGTCCGGATCGCTTCATCCGAGTACGAGGTGATTGTTACCTGCTGCCGGGAGAAGTTGACGTTGTACAACTCCCCATTGGGGTCGTGGCACCTGAGTGTCACCGTGTAGCTGTCTGCTTCAGCGTTCCGGGACGCGGATCCTGCGTGTGCCGTGCTGTTGGCCGCGTTCGCGAGGACCGCTGCGATTCCTGCCTTGAAGCCTGCGAGCGTGCCCCGGTGGGAGCGGACCCGGTAGCCGATGGCGAGGATCATGTCGAGATTGTAGTAAAGGGTCCGGTAATTCTTGCCATCAGCGGCAGTTGTTAAGTATTCCTTAACAACTGAATTTCTGTCGAGTTCGTTCTCTTTGAAAATATTTCCTATGTGGATATTGATATTCGGTATGGTTGTCTGGTAGAGTTCTGCGATGAGCGCCTGCGTGAGCCAGACGGTCCCTTCGTCAAGTCGGACCTCGATTCGGCTTGTTCCGTTTTCGGACTGGTAAAAGAGGATCTGGGAACGGGTCACCGGTTCCGGAACTGGGTTATCGTTCGTCTTTCACCACCTCATGTATAATCTAAACCGGATGTTTGGCCTTTTATAGTGTGTTACCGTGGGGTGAAAATAACCGTAGGATCGATTTGTTGGAGCCCGGCCCACGTTTTTTCTAAGGGAAAAGCGGCGATTGGATGGTGAATTCGTTTTCAAACCATAATTGAGTATCACCGGTCAACCTGAAAATTCTCTCCGGATTTACAGAACCTTTTTGTTCTCTCCCGCCAACCAATCTGTAAATACCTGTAAACTTTGCAAAAATTTTCAGATAATAACAGGTGATGAGAAGTTCAGGTGCGGAATGAAGCCACCACAAAAACCACCGGATCTCAAGGGAAGTTTTTCGGCCGAGTACAACTCTTTTGTCTCACAATTATATGACCGGGGAGAGGAATCTGAAAGGATCCGCAGACTGATTCACCGGTATAACGAGCAGGAGTACGTCCACTGGGACGATCTTCGTCACAAAAAGATTCCGTACGATGCCAGGATTTTCTGGTACGCGCTCCGGATGATCCGCAGTACGAAATATCGTGAAATCCGCATTGGTGACGAAAAATTCCCGTTTTACCTTCCGGAGACCTTCCAGAAACAACTCCATCTCATCGACAAGGCTTCGCCGGCCTCACTCGACTGGCTCCTTGGCGAAGAGCTGAGCGAGACCAATAAACAACACTACCTCGCGAACTCCCTGATGGAAGAAGCGATCGCTTCCAGCAGGCTTGAAGGGGCAGCGACGACCCGGACCGAAGCAAAGAAAATCCTTCGTGAGGGAAGGAAACCGAAGACCACTTCGGAACGGATGATCGTCAACAATTACCGGACGATCCAGCGAATCAGGGAACTGAGGGACAAACCCCTTTCAAAACAGCTGATCCTCGAAATCCATCGCGAAATAACCCGCGGAACCCTCGCGACCGAGAGCGATGAACTGGAATTCCGCTCCTGCGATGACATTGTCGTCGGAAGCAGGACCGATCCTACCGAGGTTTACTATTACCCACCGGAATGCGCAAAAATTCCCGCTATGATCGATGATCTCTGCGCATTTGCGAACAATAACGACGAGTTCATCCACCCCATCGTCAAAGCGATCATAATTCATTTCCTCATCGGATACATCCACCCGTTCAACGACGGGAACGGCAGGACCGCCCGGGCGCTCTTCTACAGGTTCGCCATCAGGAATCATTATGACCTGCTGGAGTACGTCTCGATCTCGCGGATCTTTGTCCACGCACCATCCCAGTACGTCCGGGCGTACCTGCTGACCGAGACCGATGGCAATGATATGACCTATTTCATCGATTTCAATATACACATCCTGAGCCGGGCACTCGACGACCTGAAACGCTACATCGTCGGTAAAAAAGAAGAAGAGTTGCAGTCCCTCCAGCTTGTTGACCAGATCCCGGGACTCTCCTTCCGGCAGGCAGAAATTCTCCGGGATTTCATCCGTCATCCGACCCGGCGCTATACCATCAGTGAGATTGCCGGGAAATACAAGATATCCCTGCCCACGGCACGGGCAGATCTTCTCCTGCTTGAGGAGAAGGGGAAACTGAAGAAGTATCAGGATGGCAAACGCCAGGTTTTTATATATCGACAGGAGCCGTCCGGATGACCCAGCGGTCCGCCCTGGCAAATCCCCAATCGGGAACTTGTGGTCACGTGGCTTCGTAGGTCCGGGCGTGCCAAAACAAGAGCTAACGGCGTAAATACCGATTTAGAGGCTGGGAATCCTCGATTGTAATCGCAGGAATAGTGCAGATGAAAGCGGTGGCTCCAAAGGACAATTAATGACCGGGCAGCGACATACTATCCTTACACTGCCACCATGAGGAAATTCTATTGAATCCTGAAATGGATCCCTGGAAACAACGGGCATGCGAAAATGCCGAAGGGCTCGAAAAGGAGATCGCCAGATTATCATTACTAACCGGTCCGATACGTGAGGAACTCCCCCTGATCACGAAATACCAGGACTTCTGGAACCAGGCCCGGTGCATCACCACTCAGTTCAAACAGGTAAAACCCCTTGCTAAGGAAGACCGGGACCGGCTCTGGAAACAGTTCTCGGACCTGTGCGGGGAAGTGAAGACAAAACAGGGGCTGGAGTACGGAACGCTCCAGAAACTCTCGCAGGGGCACTACGACGAGATCATGGCGCTCCTCGAATGGGCAGTGCTTCCCGAAGACGCGCCAGTGAACGATATCGGGAAGCTGGTCGAATACGGCCATACGCTCAGGGTCGCCGGCGAGCTGCTCGGCAGGTACAAGCAGGAGATGATCGCAAAGCACAAGAAAAAGTGCTTTGAGCGCATCCAAGCGATCCGGAAAGTCCACAACGCGGCCTGGGATTCATTCAACGAGGGAAAAGACCGGGAAGAGATGGGAACGAGGTCCCGGCTGCGGGAGAACCTCGAGAACAACTACGAACGGTGCCGGAAAGCGGCGGTCGCCCTCGAAGATTTCAAAGGAATCGCGGACGAGCTGCAATCGAAGATCGCGACCGCGTGGAACGAGGAATGGCGGGCCGACGCGATCGCAAGGCTGACTGCGACCCAGCGCAGGATCCGGGATATCGAAGACGGTATCCACAAGCTGGAGACGTGGATCGAAGAAGACACTCGCACGCTCCGCGGGGAGTGAACGTTTCCCCGGGTCAGTACCCGAGTGCATGGGTTCTGCTATTGCAAAACGGCCTTTACCCGGAAAAAAATAAGAAATTGATTCCCTGTTTTAATGATAAATACGCTGATCGGTGTTTTCTTCAGGATCCGGTAAGACCGGGCGGAGTGGTAAACGCCCGCTTTTTCTTCCGGGCAGAGAAGACAAAGAGTGCCATCTCGCCGTCCGGGGTTATGCTGTAGAGTTTTGTATGGTCCTGTTCCGGATCGGTCACTTCCGCGATAAGGTTCCACCCGGCCAGCGTGGACAGGAGCCGGGAGAACGCTTCCGGGGAAAGCCCGGTTCCTGTTTCCCCTTCCTGTACCGGCACCTGCCAGGCGCTCGCTTCGTTGAAGAGGGTTTCCCGGGGCAGCTGCGCTTTCCCGGCCTTCCCGTTTTCCCGCCCGCGGAAGAGGATGGCGAGAATCACGAGATAGTACGGGTTGGAAGGAAGGCTCTTTGCCGGAAGCGCCGGGACCGGAACCCTCCGGGTTGGGGAGTTTCCGAACGCATAATATGCGTCGCCATCCACCCAGAGCGACAGGGTGAAGAGCCCGAGCGAGAGGCGTTTTGACCCGGCGGAGATATCGAATGAAAACCGTGCGTCCGGATGGTCCCCAAGGAGCTGGAGGACCGGGTCGCGGATCGACTCGAAAGTCACTGCATCGACAAAGACGAGGGCACAGGCAATGTTCCGGGACTTCGACAGGGTGTTCACGGCGCTGATCGCCTCGCGGATACCGGCCTTCCACGCCCTTCTTTGGGCATCGTCCCGGGCCGATTCTGTATAGACCTCCTTCTCCGCGAAAATGAACGTATGGGTGATGTCGCCAATCTCTTTGATAACAGCAGGATAGGTCTTGTGGATTGTGTCTCCCGCGCTGATGATGTGGATATGTTCCCGCGGGTGCATGATCATCATCCGGAGCCGGATTATAAAGGGGTTATCCCCGGGGAATAACCAGGTGCCGGAAAATACGGGGGTGGCTGATCCCGGACGGAGTTATTTCGGTGCAGATCCTTGCTGTGCTGTAAGTTTCCCGGCCACATCCCGGGCCCATGCTGATATTGCTTCCCAGTCCCGGAAGTCCCCGGCAGGGATCTTCGCGAGCTCCATGAATTTGCGGATTACAAAATTGAGCTGCGCCGGCTCAAGCCTGCCGGCAAAGACGGTATCCGCCACCGGCACGATGGGTGCGATCGCAGCATTCAGGCTTTTTGTTATGTGCCCGACCTGTTTGGGATCCTTTGAGACCGGGGCCGTACCGACAGCAAACGCGGCGACCGGCACCTTCCCGAGCAGGTCCCGGTGCCTCCCGACGAATTTTGCGACTTCCTTGACAAGTTTCCCCATGTACACCGGCCCGCCGATGACGACCGCATCGTACCCCGCGACCGATGTAACCGACCGCATGACTATGACATCGACGCCATTACCCGCCGATTCCAGTTCCCTGCCGATCGCAGATGCGATCTCTGCGGTCGACCCGTTCCGCGTTGCATACGCGACAAGAATACGTGCAGCCATGATCACGGTTTCATGGTCCGGACAGTGTTATAATACTGTCCGGTTCTTTTACCGGGCGGGGATCGCCCGGAGCAAAAGGGCAGGCTTTTAGGACACGAATGCCCATCCAGTACAGGATAGGGTTTACCATGGCAACTGATCCGGTCTGTTTCGCGATTGTCGACGAAGAGAATACTCCGTTCACCACGTACAGGGACCAGAAGTACTACTTCTGCTGCAATTACTGCAAAAAGCAGTTCGAGGAAAACCCGAAGAGATACTCCCGGCTTGCAAATGATGCCACGGTCGACCTGAAGCAGGCGACGTAACTACGTCAGCGATGATCGCGGGAGCGTGCCCTCCCGGCTTTATAGTATCCTTGTTGTTTCCGGTTTAGCCCGGGTCTTGCGGTTATAAGGACCCGGTCCACCGCAATGATTCCCACGTTTGCCGCGCGCACCTCTCCATAAGAACCCCGATCTCTCCTTTTTAGCGCGGCTTCCTGCCGGCAGGATGACGCCGTTTTAGTTCCCGGTTATCGCGATGAATCGGACCAATATTTCCAGGTCTTTCTCCGGGAAAATGTCATTAATGTGCCCGGAGACGCTAAAATCAAAATCGATTACCTTTTATTCAGGTTTAATAATATTTCACTGCTTAACCCGGGGAAATTATATGCCTGACGTGCTTTATGTCGATGACGAACCTGCGCTCCTTGATATTGGCAAGACGTTCCTCGAATTGTCAGGCCAGTTCCGTGTCGATACTGCGGCGACCGTGAAAGACGCGCTCGAGAAAGTAAAGCAACGGGTCTACGATGGCATCATTTCCGACTATCAGATGCCCGACATGAACGGGATCGAATTCCTCCGCTATATCCGGAAAAACTACAAGGATGTCCCTTTTGTCCTCTTTACCGGCCGTGGCAGGGAAGAAATAGCGATCGAAGCCCTGAACAGCGGTGCCGATTTCTACCTCCAGAAGGGTGGCGAGCAGAAATCCCAGTTTGTCGAACTGGAGCACAAGATCCGGAACGCCATCGACCGGAAGCGGACGCATGACGAGCTCCGGGAATCGCAGCAGCGGATGGCGGATATCATCAATTTCCTGCCGGATGCGACGTTTGCGATCGACCTCGAAAACCGGGTTATCGCGTGGAACCGGATGATGGAAGAAACCACGGGCATACCCAGGGACGCTATCATCGGGAAAGATGACCATTCATACGCTACTGTGCTCGCAGGGGAGGACCGTCCCCTTCTTCTCGATTTCATCCTGAACAAAGGCAAGGAGATCCAGAAGTATTACCCGAATGTCGATGCGAAAGGCGACAGGGTCATTTCGGAAGTATGGAGCCCCTGCCTGAACAAGGGCAGGGGCGCCCATCTCTGGCTCGTCGCATCGCCGCTCTATGACAGTACGGGGAAGGTGATCGGTGCCATCGAAGCCCTCCGGGACATCACCGAGCGCAAAGAAACGGAAGTGAAGATGCAGCGGATGAACGACGAGCTTCACGCTGCATACGAGCAGCTGACCGCAACCGAGGAGGAGCTCCGGCAGAATTACGACGAGCTGGGCAAGAGCCAGCAGGATCTCCTCCGGAGCGAGGAACGGTACCGGAACGTTGTCGAGGACCAGACCGAGTTCATCTGCCGTTTCTCTCCCGAAGGGAACCTCACCTTCGTCAATGAGGCATACTGCCGTTATTTCGGGCTTGCAAAAAATACGTGCATCGGTGAACATCACACGGTAACCCTTCCCCCAGAGGATGTTGTGCCGATGAAACAGCATATCTCGGGCCTGACCCTGGAGAACCCGGCAGGGATCATCGAACACCGTATCGTAATGCCGGGCGGCGAGGTCCGGTGGCAGCGCTGGAGCGATCATGCGATCTTCGACAGTGCCGGACGAATAATCGAGTACCAGTCGGTCGGAAGGGATACGACCGAGCGGAAAGAAGCAGAAGAGAAGCTGAAGCGGATGAATGACAAGCTTCACGCCGCATACGAGCAGCTGACCGCAACCGAGGAGGAGCTCCGGCAGAACTATGACGAGTTAAACCGGAGTCAGCAGGAACTTCTCCGGAGCGAGGAGCGGTACCGGAACGTCGTAGAGGACCAGACCGAGTTCATCTGCCGTTTCTCTCCTGAAGGAAACCTCACCTTCGTCAATGAGGCGTACTGCCGTTATTTCGGGCTTGCGAAAAACACGTGCATCGGTTTGCATCACACGGTAACTCTTCCCCCAGAGGATATCGGGCAGATGAAACAGCACATTTCATGCCTGACCCCGGAAAATCCCGTGGGAATCATCGAGCATCGTATCGTGATGCCGGGCGGCGAGGTCCGGTGGCAGCGCTGGAGCGATCGTGCGATCTTCGACAGTGCCGGACGAATAATCGAGTACCAGTCGGTCGGAAGGGATACAACGGAACGGAGAGAAGCCGAAGAATCGATGAAGCAGATGAACGCCGAGCTTCATGCCGCGTACGAGCAGCTGACCGCAACCGAGGAGGAGCTCCGGCAGAATTACGACGAGCTGGGCAAGAGCCAGCAGGATCTTATCCGGAGCGAGGAACGGTACCGGAACGTTGTCGAGGACCAGACCGAGTTCATCTGCCGGTTCACCCCGGATGGGACTCATATCTTTGTAAACGAGGCGTACTGCCGGTACTTCGGCAAGGACCGGTCAGAGATCATTGGACATCGCTTCGCCCCGGAGATACCTCCGGAGGACCGAACCCTGCTGCATACCCAGTTCTATTCGCTCTCTCCCGATCACCCGGTGATTTCCACGGAACACCGTATCGTGATGCCGGGCGGAGAAGTCCGGTGGCAGCAGTGGTCGGACCGGGCGATCTTCGATTATGAAGGAAAGATCGTGGAGTACCAGTCAGTAGGAAGAGACATTACCGACAGGAAGCGGCTCGACAAGGCACTCTTTGAGACGAACCGGAAACTCAACCTGCTTTCGAGCATCACCAGGCACGATATTCTCAACCAGCTGACCGCCCTCCAGGGATACCAGGCGCTCGTAGAAGGAAAAATGACAGATCCTGAGTGCAGGGCATGGATCAAGGGGGCGGTTCGCGCGGGTTCGGTTATCCGGAGCCAGATCTCGTTCACCCGGCAGTACCAGGATATCGGAATGCAGAACCCTCTCTGGCAGGATGCTTATGCAACGGCAATGAGCGTCAGCCTTGACGATGGCTTCTCGAACGTGAGCGTTGACAAAGGACTTGCCGATGTCTACGTATTCGCTGATCCGCTCCTGAAGACCGTGTTTTACAACCTGTTTGAAAATGCGATTATGCACGGGGGGAAAACGACAATGATCCGGGTGAGCGGCGAGGCTGTGCCCGGTGGGTTTGCGCTCATTGTGGAAGATGACGGGGGTGGGATCGAACCCAGGGACAAGAAACTTATCTTCGAGAAAGGATACGGCAAGCATACGGGCCTTGGCCTGTTCCTTGCCCGGGAAGTTCTTGCTATCACCGGCCTCTCAATCGAGGAAACCGGTGAATACGGCGTTGGTGCCCGGTTCAGGATAGTTGTACCTGATGGGATGCTGAGGAAACCGGCGTCTGAGCCACAGTTGCCCGGATGACTATCCTGCCGGACCGGACGTCTGCTATCACTCGCGGCCGGGCTCACCCAGCCCTCTTTTTTAAACCTGCCAGTAAAATCTGCCTGTATTTTCTGGTCTGTCATCAGACACGAAATAAGAACTAAAAAAAGATTAGATGAAGAGCGGCGCGAGCACGAGCGAGAGCGTGGCGAGCAGCTTGATGAGCACGTGGAGCGACGGGCCTGCGGTGTCCTTGAACGGATCACCGAGGGTGTCTCCGATGACAGCCGCCTTGTGGGCTACGCTGCCTTTTCCGCCGTGAACACCGGATTCGATATATTTCTTAGCATTATCCCATGCACCGCCCCCGTTGTTGAGGATAAGTGCCATCAGGATACCGGTGATCGTACCGACCATCAGGAACCCTGCAAGGGCTTCGTATTTCATGGTGATGCCGATGAAGATGGGGAAGGCAACTGCAATCGCGCCGGGCAGCACCATGTTCTTGAGTGCGCCAAGCGTGGTGATGTCGATCACACGGGCATAATCGGGTTTCTTGGTCCCTGCCATGATGCCCGGGTCCTTGAACTGAATGCGGACTTCCTGGATCACGTACTGTGCGGTCTTGGAGACCGCACGGATTGCAAGGCCTGCAAAGACGAATATGAGCATCGCGCCGAGCAGTGCGCCGACGAATACCGGGACCGCCGAGATGTTGACGACGTCAAAGGTCTTGCCGATGAGCCGGCTGATATCCGACATGTAAGCGTTGAAGAGCAGGAAGACTGCGAGCGATGCGCTGCCGATTGCATATCCCTTGGTCAGGGCCTTGGTCGTGTTGCCGGCTGCATCGAGGCTGTCCATCCGCTTGCGGACAGATTCAGGAGCCTGGCTCATCTCGACGATACCGCCGGCGTTGTCGGCGATGGGGCCGAATGAGTCCATGGCGAGCACGTAGGCACAGACCATGAGCATACCGATGGTTGCCGATGCAGTCCCGTACAGGCCCCCGAAGGGGACGCCGCTCTGGGAACCGAACCAGTAGGAGAGGAGTAATGCCGAGCCGATCAGGATCGCCGGGACTGCGGTGGTTTCGAGGGCGACCGAGAAACCGGTAATGATGTTGGTCGCCGGTCCTGTTTCCGAGGCGTCAGCTATTTCCTGCACGGGGCGATAGTGGTGGTCGGTGTAATACAGGGTCACCCTGAGGAACGCGACAGATAATACGATGCCGACGAGACCTGCGTAGAAGAACCAGATGTTCCCGAGCAGCCACATGGTGCCGAAGTAAAAAAACACCGCCGAGATGACTGCCGTGATGTAGTATCCGAGGTTCATCGCGTTCATCGGATCTGCATCGTCCTTTCCGCGGACACAGAGGATACCGATCATGCTGGCAAGGAGACCGAGCGCACACATGACGAGCGGGAAGAGAACGCCTGCAGCACCGAAGACGGGGAAGAGGGCGACACCGAGGATCATCGCACCGATGTTCTCGGCTGCGGTGGACTCGAAGAGATCGGCGCCGCGACCGGCACAGTCCCCGACATTGTCTCCGACGAGGTCGGCGATGGTCGCAGGGTTCCGGACATCATCCTCAGGGATGCCTGCCTCGACCTTACCGACAAGGTCTGCACCGACATCTGCGGCTTTAGTGTAGATCCCGCCGCCGAGCTGGGCGAAGAGGGCGACAAACGATGCACCAAACGCGAATCCGACAATGATGAAGGGTGTTGTCTGGGGATTTGCACCGAGCGCGTAATAGGTGAGCGAGACACCGAGGAGCGACATCGCGGTGATGATGAGACCGGAAACTGCACCGCCCCTGAACGAGATGTCAAGCGCCTTTCCCGAGCTGGTCTGGGCCGCTGCTGCTGTGCGGATATTTGTCCTGACCGCAACAGACATACCGATGACGCCGGCAAGCGCACTGCAGGTCGCACCGACGATGAATGCGAGTGCCGTGAAGGTGGCTAGACCCTGTTGTCCCGTGAAGGTATACACCACGAAGATGACAACGGCGAGCACGATCGCCAGGATGGCGATAGTCGAATACTGTCGTTTGATGAATGCTTCCGCACCCACCCGGATCGCGTCAGATACCTCACGCATCTTGGCCGTGCCTTCGTCATGTGCGAGGACACTGCGCGCCAGAAAAGCGGCGAGGATCAGTGCGAGAACACTTATTACAACCACTACTACGAGTTCGTACATTCCATAACCCTCCCTGCTCCGCTGTCGCACCCGGGACCGGCAGGTTCGCCCGCACGATTGAGCGAAACAATCCGACAGGATCCGGTATTCACGACAGTAAACAGGTTTGATAGTTTTGCATCGGCAGTAACCTGCTCAAATGGCCCAAAGGAAAGATGCAGATTCGTCACGGAACTCGCCCGGATGAACCTCTGCACCCCTTCCTAAGCAGTACTAGTTCAATTTTGGGACATTAAACTTTTATCATCTGCAGGGGCGGGGAACAAACCCCCATAATTAACCCGGATTGGCGATTGGAATCAGATATTCGTTCTTTGGCCGGGTTCCTTTTGTGGGTTTTGAACGGTTTTTCCGCTTGGTTCCACCGGTATGGGCCGGTATCGCGCACAGTTCACTATGATTAATAATGATAAATCCTCATATTCTTTTGAAGGAGGGTAGCGAGTGGAAATTATACAGATGATAGTGTTTCTGATCCTCTTCCCGCTGATCACGGCAGTTTTCATGCTTCTCGTGGGGAAGGACTCGGAACGAAACTGGATAGTAAAACTTTCAGCACTGGGGATCGGTGCTGTACTGGTCTATTTGCTCGTCGCGGGCTTCAATAAAGGGACCCTGTATTACGCAGTTGGCTCTGAGCCGATCGGGCTCGTAATGTTTGCGATCGAGATGGCGATCGCGGTCTTCATCCTGTATATGGGTATCAGATACAGGAATTACCTCGTCGTCAGCCTGATAATCCTGCAGTCGATCGTAATGATCGCCTACGAGGTCATGTTTGCCGGCAGTATCGATGTCCCGTACAACCTGTTTATCGACCAGTTCTCGATCATCATGGCTCTGATCATCGGGATCATCGGCAGCCTCATCTGCGTGTATGCCCTCGGCTACATGAAGCAGTTCCACGAGCACCACCACTCCTGCACGGACAGGCGCAACCAGTTTTTCTTCATCCTGTTTGTCTTCATCGCTGCGATGTTCGGGTTGGTTTTCTCGAATAACATCATCTGGGTGTACTTCTTCTGGGAGATCACGACCCTGTGTTCGTTCCTGCTCATCGAGTACACGAAGACTGAGGAAGCGACCAATAATGCGTTCCTTGCCCTCTGGATGAACCTGCTCGGCGGGGTCGCTTTCTCGGTTGCAATCCTCTACCTCGCCACTCTCGGCGGTGGGATGCTGGGACTCGATCAGCTCCTCGCGTCAGGCAAGGTCATCGCCCTCATCCCCGCAGCCCTCATCGGGTTTGCCGGCCTGACCAAGGCGGCACAGATGCCGTTCTCATCCTGGCTTGTCGGCGCGATGGTAGCACCGACCCCTGTATCCGCGCTTCTCCACTCGAGCACGATGGTAAAGGCCGGTGTCTACATCATCGTTCGTCTTGCGCCGATCTTCCAAGGGACCTTTTCCGGCTATGCGCTCGCATTTATCGGTGCGATAACTTTCCTCCTCGCCTCGGGAATTGCGGTCTCCCGGAGCAACGCGAAGCAGGTGCTGGCGTATTCGACGATCGCCAACCTCGGTCTCGTCGTAGCCTGTGCAGGTATCGGCACCTACGAAGCGATCTGGGCCGCGATCCTGCTAATTATCTTCCACGCGATCTCGAAATCGCTCCTCTTCATGGCCGTCGGTACCGCGGAACACCATATATCGAGCCGGGATATCGAGAATATGCACGGCCTGATCCGTCGTATGCCAAGAGTAGCAGCTATGATGGTGATCGGGATCGCCGGCATGTTCCTCGCACCCTTCGGCATGCTGATATCGAAATGGGTCGCTATCCGGGCTTTCATCGACGCTCCGCTTGGATTCATCTTTGTCACCATTCTCGCTTTCGGGAGCGCGATAACCGTCTTCTTCTGGGCTAAGTGGATGGGTAAGATCATATCGGTTACCCCGGACGGCGAGAATATCGAAGGCAGAGTTGACCGGAACGAATGGATTGCGCTCGTCCTGATGGCGGGTCTTAGCGTTGTCACGGTTTTCATCTTCCCGCTGATCTCGACGTTCCTTGTCGAACCGTTCCTCCTCCAGAACTACGGGCAGTCCGCCCAGCTCT
>Ga0187810_10000025_pt1 | contig 73202 bp, 82 predicted proteins | sample NC_wetland_sal_i_9_FD_132963 | JGI IMG/M metagenome (GOLD analysis project Ga0187810, IMG submission 132963) | Wetland sediment microbial communities from Neuse River Estuary, North Carolina, USA - ASW_5 | ecosystem: Environmental > Aquatic > Freshwater > Wetlands > Sediment | place: USA: North...
GACGGTCGTGCGTGCATCTTCGAGGCTCGTCTTCCGGGCCCCGAGCCATGCATCGATCCCGACTTCCTTCCACATAGTGCGATTAGCTTCGGCAGGAAAGGTTGTTAAGGTTTCGTAAAAAGGGATCGTTACGGCAGAAAGCCACTGTTTTTATAAAATAATCACCCGCGACCCGGTGAATTGAACAGGGGACGGGCACTATGTCCGGCGCCGGAATAACACGGGAGCCGAAAAAAGAAAAAATTATGGATGTTCCCCGGTTACTGGTAGACATCTTCCGGCCAGATGTCGCTCCATGAGCTGCCGATTACCTTACCGGTCTGGGCATCCACGATCGCCATCTCGGACTCTTCGTACTGGTTGTTGTACTTATAGGTTCCCGAAACCTTCACGACCCACGCGAGGTTCTCAACATTCTGGGACCTGATTACGACCGCAAGATAGCCATCGACATGATCGACGTTAATGTAGCCTGAATAGTAGTCCTCTGCAGTTTTCGTTGCATCTGAGAGAGACGTGGTTGGTGCTAACGAGACGGTGATCATCCGGTTTACGCCGGTCCATTCCGATATTGCTCCTGTCGCGGGGTTGACCGCGATATGGATGAGATTTGGCGTTAGTACACGGCTCTTCTCTTCACGGAGAGTGAACTCGTAGGTCTTCACAACATACGACTCATACTGCTGGGAAGTGCGGTTGTACTTGTAGTTGGTATACTCATCGACCTTATCGGTGATCAGTTTCCAGTTCATCGACGCAAAGCCATCATATTTCGCCGTGGCATACGCTGTCGCCTTGGCATAGGCCTGATCGTGGTTGAAATTGATCACGTCAGAATCAGGTGCGTTCTCCGATACGTAGGCAAACTCCACGACCCCTGAGTTCTGGTTCACGTAGAACATAGACCCGTTGAGGCTGAAGTAGTAATAATTGCCGATTGGATACGAACCAGTTCCTTCCAATACCGGATCAACGGTCAGGTCGCTGACAAAGACCCGGATGCTGTCTTTTGCCTGGTCGACTGAGATCGGATAGTTGTCATTGACCGACATTACCGAAACCGTGCCTGCGTTTGCCGACACGGTCTTGAAATTATCCAGCGGTGCAAGTGCTGCACTTGCTGCGGATATACCGGCAAGAACGCAGAGGACTGCGAGAAGTCCGAATTTAAATCCTGGGTATTTCATGATTGATTCTCCAAGGCACGCAAAGGACTGTGGTGCCTGCTCTACCGGCCGGTTGGGCCTGAAGGAGTGTCTTTTCCAAAAACGGTTATATTGAGCGTTAACTGAAAAAAAATTTGCAGTAAAGGTTTATTTTAGCCGGGTCAACGCGTCCATCCGCCGGCCCCGGACACTGGATACCGGTTCGCCCACCGGGTTCTGATCCTGCCGGCACCGGATACCGGGTACCAGTAAGCAGCAGGGATCCGATGCATTATCCGCCAACCCGATCCTTCTTTACCTTTTCAGCCGGTTTCTTGTTTTTTGGACTTCAGATCGGAGGTGGAAGTCCTTTTCGGTTTACGGGAACAACGGACCGCGGGTAAATTCTGCGGGCGGAAAAAACCGGAAAACGGTCCCCGTTGCGCAGAAAAAGACTGAAACAGTCTTTCATAGTGTAAAATATATTTAAATAATCGTTTGTTGAGTGTAATGATATATAAATAATTTGATTATGTTAACTTCCTGAAATATGTTGGATATGTCATTATGACTTTTATTTCGGGAACTCCACTGGAAATAAAGGGGTATATGAGTGTTCCGCATTTGCCGGATTTTACGGACGGTTCCAAACTATTCTTCAAATCCGGTATGCTGCAGGTTATCGTCTTTTTTTGGTGCTGCCGGTGTGCCCGGATCGGACACCGGAAATTGGCTGATCCCCCCGGGCGTTCATGCCTCTCCCGACGGTGCGAAGAATCAGGAAAGGAGAACTGAAAATTATGCCGGTGCAACAACAACGATCGTCATCGCAAATGCCATTTCGGTGCCGTTCGCTGGTTCCCACGAGCGTTTGTAGATCGCCTGGATCTTCTGCTCCCCTGCAGCGATGGCCGAGATGTCCCATACACGGGTGCCTCCGGAGCCGATGAGCCTGCCGGTCGTATCCGAGGGAACAAAAATCCGATTCATAACGTGGAGGCCCGGGGTTACACTAAGGTTCCACAGGAAACCGGTCGTGGGATTTTCCGGCAGCTTAACGGTTATGATGTCGCCCTGGTTGACGCAGACCGTTGCCGTATTCTGCCGTTCGTTGACGACAAGGCGGGCTTCCCGGACCGGGGTCCTGGTAACCGGTGGCAGGATCTGTCCGCCCGGATTTCCCGGGCCGGTTCCGGTACAACCGGCAAATGTCACTAGTACTGCAAGACAGGCGATATATAGACACAAAATGAAGGGCTGGTTCATAGGAATCCCCGTTGCTGAACTGGTTTTTCTGATGTTTGCTATGGAGAATATTTAACGATTGATTTGACTGCAAAATATTTTGCAGTCTTCCCGTATCGGGGAAATGCGGGGAGGCACGAATGAGAAATGCCGTCCGGGATCGTTTTGGCCCGGAACCCCAAATCCGCCTCCGGGGTATCGCCATCCGGAGAAAATTAATTAAATAGTTCCTGAGTCCGTACCAGCATGATGATGAGAGCACCGGTCATTGCCGGGTCCCTGGTTTTCCTCGTCCTCGCCATCGCGTTTGCGGGGTGCATGCAGCCCGGCGGGGACACCATTCCCGTCCCGTCACCCTCGCGGGCGATCGTTCCGGTACCTGCGGCGACGACTGCGCCTCCGGCAGCCGTGACGCAGCAATTCACGATTACGCAGGCTGCCAGCCTTCCGGTTACCACACCGGTTGCCACTACGATGCCTGCAGCAGGTGCACAGGTGACGCAGGAGAACCCGGACATGGTCGCCTACGCCCGGTTCCAGGACGAAAATTTCCGGCTGGAATATCCCGGCTCATGGAACTATTCCGAGACAACCCGCGGGCTCCGGGAATCTGTGGGGAACGGAACAGAGTGCCTCGCATCGGTCTCGTCTTTCCTGGATGAACGGTTACAGACGTTCCAGGCCAGGGATCGCACGATGGTGTTCTCAGCATGGACGGTCGATTGGGGGAACGTTCCTGTACAGGCAATCGATCCGAAAAAATACCGGGCATACATCAACATGATCCTCAACAACGAGTCCCTCTGCGGGGTCCCGGTAACCGGCAATGTCGTTATCGCCGGCAGCACCCCGGTTTCGTTTGGGACCGGCGCCCTGTCCTCGCAAAAAGTCGATTTCTCCATCCTGAACGGTACCGGGTTCTCCGAAGGGACCGGAACCTCTTATTTCATCAGGGGCCTCCACCACAACGGCATCTTCATCGCGTACGTAAACGGGACAGGTTTTGACCGGTGGCGTCCCGTCACCGACCACATCTTCAACTCGCTGCTGTTTGCCTCCGGGTTTTAATTTCTCCCGGAAATATTCTCATGAAGGGCAAGTGAGCAGTCGGGAACGGGTATTCCCGTTTTTCCGGTTCTTTCGGAATTCCTGCAAAAAAACGAATGTATCCGGCCGACGGTGCTGCCGCAGGGATCGCTGCACGCGGACCAGTGGACCGGCAGGAATTCTCAACCTGTCAACGCGTACCGGTAGCTCTGGTGAGGCACCAGGATCTCGAACCGGGCGCCCTTACCCGGGGTGCCGCACTCGGTGATAGTGAGGCCGGTAATCCCGAGGATTTCCCGGGAGAGGAAGAGGCCAAGGCCGGTATGTTTCCCAAACCCTCTCTGGAACAGCCGGACCTTGTCCTCTGCCGGTATGCCGATCCCGTTGTCTTCCGAAACGATCAGGAGCCCGTCCGCGGTTTCGGTAGTCGTGAAGGTGATCTCTGTCGCATGTTCGCCATGCCGTACTGCATTGTCGAAGAGGTTGAAGATGACCTTCTCAAAGAGCGGATCTGCAAAGACCTCGGTAACGTCAGCCTCGTTGTGGAGAATAAATCCCGGGCTGTCACTGGATTTCCCGACCCTGTCGATCACTTCTTTGAGTCTCTGCCATACCGGTGTGTTTACGCCGATCTCCTGGTAGTCCCGGGCAAATTCGACATGCTCCTGGATCGACGTTGCGATGCGCTCGCACTGTTCGAGATATTCGTGGGACGTCCCTTCCGGTGCGACCTCTTTGGTGAGTTCGATATACGAAAGGAGTGCCGACAGCTGGTTGAGGATATCGTGACGGGTTATGCTGTTTAACAGGTTCAGTTTCTTCATGGCCTGCTTCAGGGCATGTTCGGTATTCCTGCGCTCGGTCATGTCGATGAGGATCCCCCGCATCCCGGTGATCTTCCCCTCTTTTTCCACCGGCTTGTTCACGACAAGAATGGGGAACCGGCTGCCATCGGACCTGATCGCGGTATACTCGCCGCCGGCCGGTCTCTCCCCGAGCATCAGCTTCCGGATCGAACCGGACACGCGGGCCCTGTCTTCGGGAACGATGTAGGTGAGAAGATTGATCCCGCGTTTCATCTCATCCTCCCCGACCCGGAAGAGAGTGAACGTGTTCTGGTTTGCAAAGATTATCCGGCCTTCGCTGTCGCACTCGAAGACGACTTCGGGCAGGAGCTCGACCAGTTCGCGGTATTTTCTCTCGCTTTCCGCCCGCGCCGACTCGGCATTCTTCCGGATGGTGATATCCCTGAGGATGAAGAGCCTTCCGCGGTTGATCCCGCGCTCCGAGAGGACCGGGAGGCTGTCTGTCGCGAGATATTTCTGCCCGTTTTCGCCCGGAAGAACGATCTCGCAATGGAATTCCTCGTCGCCACTCCCCTCGGGGCCGAGGACAGATACAATCTCCGGGAGTGCCTCGCGTACAGGCCTGCCCCTAACGTCCTGCAGGGAACGCCTCAGGATCCTCTCTGCGGCAGGGTTGAGATCGGTGATCTGCTTTTTTGGATCGATGACGATAACGCCGTCCCGCATTGCCGAGAATATGAGCGGGCTCGATACCGGCATCAGGGAGAGGAGCCGGTACCGTAAGATCCCCGGCGCGACGATGAGCCCGACAACCGAAAAACTGACAGGCGTGACATCGAAGTATTCCGGGAACGGCAGGAACGGGATGACGTAGCTGATGTTGAGGAGGAACGGCACGAGCGACGCAAGCAGGAGCACGAGAAGCTGCCGCCGGTAAATATCCTGCACGATAACAAGCTGCCGGACGATAAGCCCGAGTGCCGCGATCATGACCGCGTATTCGTACGCGGGCGCAACCCAGAAAAGCGGCCCGTGGAGGTACTGCCAGACGATCGATCCCCCGGTTGAGACCGGCACGAGCCCGGTATAGTACAGGTTGTGGTACGGGTTTGTCGCGACCATGACGACAATGAATGCGGGGACGGCGAAGAGGAGCGCGATGCTGCGCCGCGTGAGGAGAGCGTCCCGGCCGGTATAATACAGCACGACAAGGAGCAGCGCGACCGGGGCGGAAACGATGGCAGGATAGGTGAGCGTATTGAGGAGGAGGTTGGTGGGCAGGTCGACGGCGAGGATCTGGAGACTGTCCCCGACCGACCAGATCGTCGCGGCGATCATAAGGAATGTAAAGGCCCGGGATACCGGGTTCTCCCGGTAGTGCCAGCTGACCACGGCGATGGCGGCAGTTGCGACAGCCGAGAGGAGGAACGGGATAACCCAGGGCGAATACTGGAGGATCATGGAGAGGTCACCGGGAACAGTGGGGGATTAACGGCAGGGAAAAACAGATACCTGTCCGTTAGTGTGCCTGAATATATTCCATGAGTATCCCTACATCTTTCTTTCTGTCTCCCGGGCATTCAGGATAAAAAAATCAGGGAAAACAGGCCCTGTTAAAGATCTCCTGCGCGATTCTCAAACTCCGGAGCACCACGGTCCTGTCTTCCGGGGGCAGGATACTATTATCGTACCTCAGTACCCCATTACTATCCGGAGAAAAACCGCCCGCGATGCGGAACCGGTAAGGAAATAAAAGAGGAATTAAAAAGGGATTTCGGGATTATTATGCAAAGAATTGTCCAGTCTTTAACCCGGGGAGCGATCGTACTCGTCGCATTCCTGGCCCTGTTTTCCGGGGCTGTTGTTGCTGCACAGATCCAGGCTTCCATGGGAAGTGTCGTGACCCTGTCAGGATATTCGTATTCCGGTGACACCGTCTACCTCTTCCTGACAGGTCCAAACCTCCCGCCCAGCGGGGTGACGCTCGACAACATCTACCGGTCTGCCGACCAGGGCGCGACACAGGTGCAGGTCGACTCTGACGGTCACTGGACGTACAAATGGAATACCGGCTCCGCAGGCGGCAAGCTTGATGCCGGCGTGTACACGGTCTGGGTCACCGATGGCCCGGCCGATCTCTCGCATCTCAGCGCTGTCGATTACAACACCATATCGGTCGTTCTCTCGGTTCCCACGATCACCGCGGGAATCTCCACGGGATCGGGTGGAGCCTCGCAGGCAGTGCAGCAGCCGCAGCAGCCCGGCTCCATGGACTTAAGCTCGATTCCCGACGGGGCCTCGGTCACGGTCGATACCGAGTACAAGGGGACGACCCCGCTCACCCTCAGCGGCCTCGATCCCGGCACTTACAATGTCACGTTCTCAAAGTTCGGGTACGAGAGGCTTTCGACCCCGGTCTCGGTGCAGTCGGGAAGCGCCTCGGAAGTCAACGCGACCCTCGTCATGCTGGCCGGCTCGCTCTTTGTCAACACGACCCCGGCCGGCGCCCGGCTCGTGATCGACAACACGCCCGCCGGGATCTCGCCCGCCACGCTCACGAACCTCCAGCAGGGGAACCATACGCTCAACGTGACCATGGACGGATTCGTCCCCCAGCTCATTCCGGTCCAGATCGTGGCCGGCCAGACAACCGGGATCGATGTGAACCTGGCCGCCGTCCCCGCCGGGATATTTGGCGGCACGGGCACGAAAGCGGCAGGGCTGCTGCCGGCGACAGTTCTCGGGTTTGTGGTTATCGTGCTGCTGGTTGCGTGGCGACGCTCAGGGAAATAACTTCATACGCTTTTTTCTGCGTGATTTCTGCGTCAATGAGAAACGAAATTAAAAAAAAAAGAAGAACCGGGAAAGTCCCGCATTCTGGTTCTTAAAATCAGTAAAAAAAAGGTTTATGCCGGGACAACCCGGATGCCTACGTGGTATGCAGTCTCATTCCCCGTGACATTCTCCCACGATCGCATGTAGGTGGCAGAGAACTGCTGGTCGCCCAGGTCTTTTGCGACAATTACCCACGTGCGGATCCCACCGACACCGGTCATACCGGCGGCCGACGGATTCTGCCGGAAGTCCGATGACTGGAGTTCAAGTCCCGGGGAGAGGGTTGCATTCCACATGAAACCGGTCGTGGGATTTTCGGCAAGCTCAACCGCAAAACGGGTGCTCTGGGTTATGTTTCCTGTTTTTCCGTCATCTGCTTCCGTGAACGTGACCATTCTCTTTCCTCCCTCATCCGCTGGAGTCGTAACCGTTCCCGCTTGTGCCGTGCCGGTGGCCGAAACCTGTGCTGCAGGAGCCGCCGTGGTAGCAGCGGATGGTACCTGAGTACCCGATGGCGTGGCTGCCGGTTGGGTACACCCGCTTACGAGCAGGACCAGTACGAGCATAATCCCCAGTCCGATAATCCCGGTTGCAAATCGCCCGGGTCTACGTGATAATGTCATAATAGGTACATGCACCGGGCCCTTTTATAGACGTCTTTGACTCCAAAAAAATTGGTAGTTATCAACGTGCGAAGTGAGGACGGGAATTATCCGAAGTCGCTTTAAAAAATTCAACGCTGGACAAAACCCGGGAACCGGTGAATTGTCGCCGCCGAAATCCATGATCCAAAACTCACAAAAAAAGTTGCCTTTTTTTTGATTTTTTTTATTAATTGTACTCTGTAGAAATCATTTTTTCACGTGAGACGACGACCCCCACCGGGGGACGGGGCGCACTCGCGATGACCGGGTCAGATTCGCGGGTAACGCAATAGTCATCGCGATGTGGGGGCCGTAGCGGCGGGGGCGAACCCCCGGGAGCGTCAGTGATTTTGAGGATTTCTGCAGAGCAATTAATTGCTTATGACTTGATCGTCCGGAACAGGTATGCCCCGATCACGGTCATCGCGACCGTAAACCCGCCGAGCACTGCGAGACTGACGAGCGGGTTGATCTGTGAGACGCCGGTCAGCCCGTACCGGATCCCCTCGACCCCGTAGGTCAGCGGGTCGATGAGGGTTATCGGCGCAATGATTGCAGGCAGACTTTTGATGGGGAAGAGCGCTCCCGAGAGGCCGAAGATCGGGAAGACCACGAAGTTCATGATGAGCTGGAACCCGGTCATGTCCTCCATCTTCGACGCGATCGCGATGCCGAACGCGGTGAATGCGATCCCGATCAGGGCCATGAACCCGAACGCAATGAAAAATCCCGGGATACTCTCGCTCTTCAGCCCGACGAATACCGAGAGGAGGAGAATAATTACGCCCTGGATGAACGCGGTCGTCGCACCGCCTGCCGTCTGCCCGAGCATGATCTCCAGCCGGGAGACCGGCGCGACAAGCGTCTCTTTCAGGAATCCGAACTGCTTGTCCCAGATGATCTGGATGCCGGAGAAGACGGACGTGAAGAGCACGCTCATCGCAACCATGCCCGGGATTAAGAACACGATATAGTTCTCGCCCATGCCGGGGATCTGTACGACATTATTTAATCCGAACCCGAGGAAGAGCAGGAAGAAGAGCGGCATGCTGATGCTGCCGATGATCCGGCTCTTCGACCGGATGTACCGCTTCATGTTCCTGAGCCAGATAGTGTAGATGATATCCATGATCAGTGCCTCATCATTTTCTGGTACATCCGCATGTTCCCTTTCCCGTCCGCTTCTTCTTCGCGGATAGTCTTACCGGTGAAACTGAGGAAGACATCTTCGAGCGTGGGCTTGTGGATCGAGATCGATTCGATCTTGATTCCTTTTTCGATCAGGAGCGCCACGATCCCGCTCACGTGCTGCTCGGCGCTCTGCAGGGTGATCATGACCTGCCCGTCGTGTCGCTCCATCCGCGAGACCCACGGCTCGTTCAATGCGGATACGATGGCAGCCGTGTCGGGCGACCTGATCGTGATGACATCGCCACCAATCCCATCCTTGAGGTTCGCGGGCGTGTCGAGCGCGATGATCTTCCCGTGATCGATGATGGCGATCCGGTTGCAGAGCCGGTCCGCCTCTTCCATGTAGTGCGTGGTGAGGATGATCGTGATCCCTTTTTCTTTTGCGAGCGTAGCGATGTACTCCCAGAGATGGTTCCGGGTCTGGGGGTCGAGGCCGAGCGTCGGTTCGTCAAGGAAGAGGACCACCGGGTGGTGGAGAAGACCGCGTGCGATCTCGAGCCTCCTCCGCATCCCGCCCGAGAAGGTCTTGACGATATCGTTCTTCCGTTCTTCGAGCTCGACGAGCTTTAAGAGCTCGGTGATCCGCTCGCGCCGGGTCTCGCCCGGGATCCGGTAGAGCCGGCCGTGGAAGTCCATGTTCTCCCACGCGGTGAGCTCCTCGTCGAGGCTCTGGTCCTGGAAGACGATCCCGATCGACTTCCTGACCCCGTCTTCATTATGTTCGATGTCGAGCCCGTTGACTGTTGCCGAGCCCGAAGTGGGCTTCAGCATGGTCGAGAGCATGGCGAGGGTCGTTGTCTTGCCGGCGCCGTTTGGGCCCAGCAGGCCGAAGATCTCTCCCTGGCCGATCTCAAACGAGATATCATTCACTGCGACCAGCTCGTTAAATTTCCTGGTCAGGTGATCTACGTGTATTGCGACTGTCATTTCGGGTTCAATCCTTTTTCAGATTTTTAAGATCGGTGAGGCATTGTTCCAGGATCCGCACTGCATCGTGATTGCTCCCGGGGGGGAGCTTCTCAAGCTCGTTGTGTATGTCGAACAGCATGCCGTGCGTGCCGGCTCGTTGCCCGCCGAGGATGTCGAGGATCAGGTTCCGGTAGAGCGCCATCTTCTTGTGCTTCTCCCGTCCCATTTCCCTGAAGTCCTTCAGGGCACTTTTTCCTGAGTCGGTCACCGCAAACGTGGTCTTCGACCTCTTGCCGGTCGCGATCACGGTTGCAACTGCCTCGATGAGGTGTTCGTCTTCCAGCTGGTGGAGCACCGGGTAGAGCGTTCCCTTGCTCGGGACAAAGAGTCCGCCGGTCTTCTCTTTGATCTCGGCGATGAGATCATAGCCGGACTTCGGGCTCTTCGAGAGCGAGTGCAGGATGTAAAGCGCAAGCAGGCTCTTCTCTTTTCCTTCGTGTGATCCAAACTTCAGCAGGCCGGTCATACAATAGTCCGTTTCCGTACTATTACAGAAAGGGATCTGGTTGGATATAAAGCTGAAGGTAAGGGTAAGGAACTGATGGAAAAAATCACGGCGATGGCACGGGAAACACCGTTGAGGTCCGGCTTTTATTTTTGCGATCGGCCGTTTCGTTTCACGAAATCGCGGGCAACCATGACAATGACGATGATGATCGCCGCAACCATTACGACGATAAAGATATCCGTAAGGTAATCGAGGTACTCGCTGATAAGCGAGATGCTCCCGATGAAATACCCGAGCGCGAGAAGGATCCCGCACCAGACTACCGAGCTGACTATGTTGAAGACTACGTACCTGCGGTACTCCATCACGTTCACCCCGGCGACAAACGATGGGAGGTTAAGAACCGGCATGAACCGGCTGAGGACGAGCGAGGCCGGGCCGAACCGGTCCATCATATCGAGAGCTTTTTTCACGTTGGGGTCGTGGAGGACGACCGGGCAGACCCCCCTGCATATCGTGAGGCCAAAGAGCCTCCCGCCCCAATAGTTGATCTCGTACCCGGCGAACCCTCCTATGACCGCGGCGATAAAGAGCCATTGCAGGGAAAGCCGGTTATCCATCGCTACCGCTCCCGCGAGGAGCAGGAACGTGTTGTCGGGGATCGGCCCGCCAACGATCGTTGACGCGAGCATGATGACGATGAAGACCAGCAGGTAGATCCAGATCCCGTACTGGAGGAGCGAGTCCGAGATGGCAAGGCTGGTGAGCGGCAGCAGGACCGCGATGACGGGGAGCACGTTAAGCGACATCTCCGCTCATGCTATAAGAAGCTCATCGTGAAAGGGTGGATTTTTTTCACGTGAGCGATTACCACCGGCATCAGCAATTACCCGTCCGCTCTTTTTTTACGCATTCTGAAAAGATATTTACCGTAAAATAGTGAGCCGTTCGAGAGGCAAAAAAATGAAAAGCCCTTTTGGCCCTGTTTACTTTGTCCCCATCGGGACCGGGTAATAAACATCCCCCGTGCCGGGCAGGGGGATCGTTGCTATCGTCGTGTTGATGTCCGCAAGCGAATTTGCCTTGACCTGTTTTGCCGACATCGTGTAAAGCACGTCGCCGATGAAGAGCGAACGCTTCACATCCGATGTCGAGCTGCCGTAATAATAGTACCCGTTGTCACCGGTCCCGTGCTCGACAGTCCCCTGGAGCGTGAAGCCGGTCTGCGGGCTGAGGCCGAAGACGTACGCCCCGTACCAGACCTGCGGCGGGTAGTTGTTGTAGTTGCCTTTCGTGACCGGTGATGCGGTTACTGCCCGTACCGGGATCACGAGAAGGTTCTTTGCCTTGTCGAAGAGGAATGCATGATGGTCGGTGAGGGCTGCCGAGTCGGAGCCGGCATCACCGATCTGCACCTTGTCGAGTTGTTTCGGGTTTGCCACATCGGAGACATCGAAGAGGGCGAGCTTGATCCCGCTCGTCGAGACCCCGCCCCAGTCATTGGTCGTCGTCTCCTTGCCGATACCGATGATATGCGTTGCATCGTACGGGTGCAGGTAATCGGAATACCCGGGAATCTTCAGCTTGCCGAGGATCTTCGGGCTTGCGGGATTCGAGAGATCGATCACGAAGAAGGGATCGATCCGTTTGAAGGTGACCATGTAGAGCCGGTCGCCGATGAACCGGGTCGAGTAGATCGATTCCTGTTCCGCGATGTGGGTCAGCGAACCGACCGGGTTCATTTTCCCGTCGAAGACAAAGACGTTGTTGTACGTGTACTGCCCCGACGACGTATAAACGCTCGATGTTGTCGCGAGCCGGAGGTTATTGTTGTACTCGTCCATCGAGAACTGGTTGTCGAGGGTCCCCGGCACTTCGCTTCTCGCAATGTAGGTGATCATGCCGTCATGTAAGGCGATCTTCTGGACAACGGTTGTGGTCTGGTCGGCTTCCTGCTGCCGGATCGCGTCCTGTTCGGCGCTCCTGAGACCATCGAGAATTGACTGCCGCTCGGCATCGGTCAGCGAGTTGAAGTCGGAGGGGACCTGAGGTGGTGAGACCGCAATTCCTCCGGAGCCGGAGGATTGTACCTCCGGCGGTGGCGCTATCGGGACACTATGCACGTTCGGGACGCCGGCAGGTCCGCTGGATGCCGTCCCCGCGCTGGCGACAACCGGCCGGGGCGGGACAACTTCCCTTCCGCCCCGCACCGGATAGATCACCGGGTGATATTTCTGGTAGCTCACGTACATCGCGTCGGGCGAGACGTAGAGAATATTCCCGGTGCCGAGCAGGTACGTCTGGGCATCTTTTTCACTGCCACTCGCTGCATCGATGGAGGTGATCGTGGTGAACGTGTACTGGGATTCGCGGTTGTCGAAATACCAGACATCGGGTTGTACAACAGTAGTTGTTCCTTCGCGGAGTGCGGGGACGATCACGTGGTCGCTGGCGTAAGGATAGATCTGTTCCCGGGTGACCATGTACACGATCGATCCGATCATCCGGGCATCGATATAATTGCCATCGATCGTGTAATCCTTCATCACGACGGGATTTTTCCGGTCGCTGATGTCATAGACGATCGCGTGCGTTGCCGGTGCATAGGATCGTACCGGGGACACCGGCATCATTGGCCCGGAGGTAGATCCGGCGACTGACCCGGTGCCTGCTGACTGCGCAGCGTCATCCGGAGCCCCGTTTCCGGTCGTGAAGAGCACGAGACGGTCACCGGTGACAAAGAGATCTTCCGGCGTATCGGTAAGCTCAGTTTTCGAGATGACCGACGCATTTTCTGCCGGGTAGGCATCGATGATCGCAAGGGTCGACCCGGAGATCGTGTAGATGTACCGGTCATCGTTCTTCACGATGTCGGGCTCATCGACCCCGGCTACCTGGACATTGGTCTGCGAGTAACCAACAGTTCCCGCTATGGCAGGTGCCGGAACGGGAATCGCAACGTTCTCGTGGGATGCGCGTTGGGGGACGCCCATGCCGGTGCCGCTGCTGATCCCCATCGTGGGGACCATGGTCTGGATTCCGTTCTGGTCTGTTGCCATCGAGTCCCGGAGATACTGTTCGATCTCGGCCGTTGAGTTGAACTTTTTCAGGTCAGGTGCAACGGGCGACGGGGTCGCAGGGATGCTCATGCAGCCGGTCACGAGGATTGCGACAAGGATGAGCGTGGCACAGAGTGCGAGGATGTATTTTCTGGACATAGCCTGTAGCGAATAATGGACAGGCGATATCATCAATCTGGCGTTAACTGCGAAAATTTTCGAAGGTATCGCCTTCTTTTGGAAAAGAGATCTCATTTCCTGAAAAGGAAAAACCAGATCAGGAAGAGACATACGGACCCGGCAGCGATCCGGAACAACCAGTACTTCCAGACCGGCCGGGCTTCGGAAAAATCGTACGAGCGTGAATTCCGCTCGCTTTTTTGCAGCAGCCAGTCGGTCAAGCTGATGCTCATGGCCTGGCCTCATCGCCGGCTTTTTCCCTTGTCCTATGAACAAACGATCTGCCGGCTGCCGGGCCGGTGAGGGATGAGCCCATCAGAGCAGCCCCCTTCCTTCGTCGATAAGTTCTATCGTATACCGGTGGGGATACTCGAATTTCCTGAACGGGATCGTCCCGAGGATGCAGAAGCCGAAACGGGGCTCGCGGATCCGGTTGGTGTACAGGAAATTCAGCATTGCGCTGACCGACCGGGTGGATTTTTCCGACAGGTGAAGGAACAGGGAGATGTCCCGCGAACTCGCCACCGCCCGGATCTTTTTCTGCGAGAGCAGGTAGGAGCAGATAAGCTGGGCGCACTCGTATCTTCTCGCCGAACCGGTATGCATGCTTCCCATTGTTTGCGTTCCTTTCCGTTGTGTGTGATGCCCCATTGGTTCCCCGGGGGATATAGTTGTGTATTGCGGGTAAAATTTCAGAAAAAGTGCACGATTTTTCCGGATACGAAAACCCGGATGAGTGAGGATTTCGATCGGGTACGGGGTGAAGACAGGTCTTCTTCGCGGCAAAGAAAAATAAGTGTGGAGAACGCCGAAGGATCAGATGATGAATACTCTGATTATCATGTACGTGCAAATACACCAACATTGACGTATGATGACGTGATCCGGCGCATGGCCGGGTATGCCTGCGATGACGAGCCCATACCGCCGGAAGAGAATGAAGCAATGGAAGAGGGTATTGCAGATATCAGGGCCGGCCGGACCCGCCTGCTCCGGGAAGTTATGAAGGATCTGGGCGACGACAAAGTGATCGAGGCTCGGAATCAGTGAGATGGTGCCCCGTTGAGAATTGATTGGGTAATGCCCGGTCTGCTTTTAATCCTCCTGGTGCTTTCCGGTTTCATCGGATGTATTACTCAACCGCCGGCTCCAGAGCGCCCGATATACGAAAAGGAGAATTCTGCGACAATCCCCCCGACGCTGGAAACATCAGGAACAGCGACCCCGACTATCCCGACACAACTGAACGAGAGAAGATTCTGGACCGAAATTGAACCCATACCGGATGTCGAATTCGGCAGGGACGCAAATATTACCGTCAACGGGACGACAAATCTGCCTTCCGGAGAGAACATTTCCGTTGAATTTTTCGCAAGGTCGATGCACCCGTCGCCTATGGTTTACTACCCGGAGTTGCATTTCATCACCGTGACAGAAGTCCGGGGAGGTGACAAGGGAATCAACACATGGTCCGTGACAATTCCGACGCAGAGATTTGAAAAACCCGATCAATATTCTGTAATGGTAGTGGATCAGAGAGGGTATTCCATTACAGGCGACCAGACAATCATGGTAACCCCGTAGATATCACAGGTTGACCCCCGATTTTGTTCTTATTAACCGGGCGCAATTCCTCCATGATCTTCCGGTCTGAAATTGATTACATCAAATTGTCGTTCTCCCGCCTCTTTTACTCGTTGAACTTCTTGTACAACCGGTTCGCCGCGAACTGGAAGATCAAAATGAACACGAGCAGCATCACGATGTCGATGACCGGGTTGAAGTACGTGGTACCCGAGTACGCGGCCTGGATGAGATCGTTCCCGTACGTAAGCGGCGAGCAGTACGTCAGGGGCTGCGCCATGGACGGGATCGCCGATATGGGGATGAAGATCCCCGAGATGAAGATAAGCGGGAGCCGGACAACGTTCAGCATCGACATGATATCGCCCGGGCTCTCGGTCGGGTACGAGGCGAAGAGCGTCCCCATCGTTGCGAAGCAGAACGAAGTCAGGAGAACACCGATGACGAGTGGGATTACCGTCAGGATAGGCGTCCCGAAGATAACGAGCCCCGCTGCAAATGGGACGAGCGCGATCCCGATGCTGTAGAGGAATCCGCTCAGGCTCTCGCCGAGCACGACCGCGTGGAGCGAGACCGGCGCGGAGATGAGCCGGTCGAAGGTCTTCATCCTCCGCTCGATCGGGATCGAGACCGGCTCGATGGACGAGGCCGAGAAGAGGATCGTGATCGCGATGAGCCCGGGGATCATGACCGAGGGGCCGGCGGGCCGCCCTATCGCAAACGCGAGGAACATGAAGAGCGGGAAGAGGGCGCCGGAGACGATGATGTTCGGCTTGATGTAGTAGATGAGCATGTCCTTCTTTGCGATCGCCCACGCAGCGATGAGCTCGACCCGGAGCTGGCCGATCCATGCCATGCTTGTTCTGTCCGCCGCCTGCCGGGATGTGGGAACCGGTTCAGTCAACGGTCTTCACCCCCCGGGTCCTGATGTCGAGGCCGGTCAGTTTGATGAATACGTCCTCGAGGCTCGGGCCGTACGTGTTCACGCTGATCACGGTTGTCTTCTCCCGCTTCGCGTACTCCATGACCCCGTCGAGCACGACCGGCGGATCTTCCGTGATGAGCCGGAACTTGTCGCCGAGCTTCCGGACCTCGCTCACGGTCGCGATCTCCCTGAGTCCTGCTTCCCACTGCGGCGGGACCGGGTCGAAGGCGACCTCGACCGACTGCACGCTCTGGATCGTCCCCTTGAGTTTCTCGGGCGAATCGATCGCGGCGATCATGCCATGGTTGATGATCGCGACCCGGTCGCAGGTGAGGTTCGCCTCCTCGATGTTGTGGGTCGTGAGGAAGACCGTGACCCCTTTTGCGTTGAGGTCCCGGATGACGTCGCGGATGATCAGGTTGGACTGGACATCGAGCCCGGAGGTCGGCTCGTCCAGGAAGATGAGCCGGGGATCGTTGATGAGGCCCATCGCGAGCGTGAGCCGCCGCTTCATGCCCTTGGAAAACCCCTTCGTCTTGTCGTCTTTGCGCTCCCAGAGGCCGAAGAGATCGAGGAGCTCTTTACCCCGCTTCTCGCGAAGCGCCTTCGGCACATCGTAGAGCTCGGCCGTGAACATCAGGTTCTGCCACGCGGTGAGGTCGGTATAGATGTTCGAGGTCTCGTGCACGATCCCCATCTGTTTCCGGGCGGCGATCGTCTCGTTCACGATATCCTTCCCGAAGATCTGGGCGTTGCCCCCGGTCGGGACCGTAATCCCGGTCAGGATCCGGATGGTCGTGGTCTTGCCGGCGCCGTTCGGGCCGAGGAACCCGAAAGTCTCGCCTTCCTTGACGGAAAAGGTGATGTCGTTCAGGGCGACGAGTTTGCCGAAATGTTTGGAGAGGTGGGAGACGTCGATCGCGTTCATGCTGTCATCCTTGGTACCGGATGTTGTTGCGATGGATGTTAAGGATAGCGGACATTCTGAGGGGAGGGAGGCGATACCACAGGACTGGGACTCAAGAACACTGACGCTTATTTTCCCGCGGGTGTAACCGGAAATTCCAGGCTGATTTCAGTACCGTTCCGGCTCATGAACGTAAGGGATCCATTCAACTGGTGCTTCACCAGTGATCTGATCAGTTTGAGTCCAAGACTATTGGTACGGCTGATATCGAAATTATCGGGCAACCCAATCCCGTTATCCCTGACGGTGATCCTGATCCGGCCGTTTTCCTCGATTACAGAAATTCCGATTGTGCCCTGCTCCCGCCCTATGAATGCGTGTTTATATACATTCGAGAGAATTTCATTGACCACGAGTGCACAGGGCAGGGCCTGGTCGACCGGGAGAAATACTTCATCAGGAGTAATCTGGCAGCGGATCTTTCGTCCCTCGTTGGAAAAAATTTCTGATAACCCGACTACCTGGTCACGAATCTGGTCCGTTAAACAGATTTTTCCGAGCTGTTTGCCCTCATACATCCGGGTATGGATCTGCGCCATCGTCTGGATCCTGAGCATCATATCGGTCAGTATACTTTTTGTGTATTCATCACGGGAACGCGTGCGGGTCATATCCAGCAACCCTGACATGACCTGGAGATTGTTCTTGACCCGGTGATGGATCTCATGGATCAGGACCTCCTTTTCCTGGACCGACGCGACAAGTTCCTCTTCTGCACGCCTTCGCTCGCTGATATCGTGGCTCGTGCTGATAATCGCGATGAGCGTTCCCTCATCATCGAAAACGGGGGAGTCAATCCTATGGACCGGGAATTTGTGCCCGTCCCGGTGGCGCACCAGGAATTCCCCGGACCAGCTCTCCCCTCTCTCGATCTGCGCCATGATCTTCAGTATGTCATCCTTCAATAATTCCGGAACAATAATTTCCATCGTGGTATGGCCGAGGACCTCTTCCGGTCTCCAGCCGTACGTCATGGCGGCTCCCTCGTTCCAGAATATGATCCGGTGATCGTTATCGACCGCAACGACCGCATCCCCGACAGCATCGAGCATCCGTGCCTGCAGCTGGATCCGGCTTTCGTCTTCTCTCCGGTCGGTGACAACGACACTGATCTTCGTGTTCTCATCGGAGGAGAGCGGGCTCATGGAAATGAGGACGGGGAGGGAACCAATCCCCTGCCGGATCCGGACATAGAGCCGGCATGCCTTCTCCACAATCCCGTCAAGCGCTTTCTCGATCTCCGTGCGGTGCTCCGGGCAGACGTGATCGAGGATGGACGTGCCGGGCACATTCTCCGGGGATACCTGCACCATTTCGGCAAACCGCGTGTTGGTGTAGAGGATCATCCCGGTCCGCGAGAGGGTGAGCGCACCTTCCCCGATATTCTCCACGAGGGCCCGGTACGGGTGATCGGCCCCGTTGAGCGTGTAGACCTGCCGGGAATCGCCCTTCGAAACAACGATCGCATCGACTTCGCCCGAGCGGATGGCGTCGAGGGTTTCTTCGAGCTCGCGGACCTTTCCGCGCAGCTCCCCGACCTCTTTCCTGAGGTCCGCACTCTCCTGTTCCAATGCTATTCCTCCGGCAGTCTTCTTTGTCATACGGGGTCTGTCACTATTGTCTGATAAGGTCGAGCCCTATGAGCACTTTCTCTTTCCGGGTCATGTCGCCGATGATCCGCCGCAGGGGCAGCGGAAGTTTCTTGATCAGGGTCGGCGCCGCAAGCACGAGGTCGACCAGGTTCTTTGACTGGTCACGGTAGATGTCGATCACATCGAGCTCGTACCTGCCTTTCAGGTACTCCTCGCAGATCTTCTTTACGTTTTCGACCGCAGTCTGCGACCTGAAATTGTTGCCGGCGATATAGAGGCGGAGCACGTACTGTTCCGTCTTCTTTTTCTCCAGGGCATGCTCGAAATCCGCAGTGACATCTTCCTGTTTTTTCTTTGCCACTGTTTTTCCCGGTATGACTCCTCTCTTGCCCGGCGCCTTCACCTCATGTCACCTTCCTCAGGTCCAGTCCCACGAGAACTTTTTCCGTATTGGAGAGGTTCCCGATGATTTTCTTGACCGGGGTGGGCAGTTTCCGGATAAGGGTGGGTACGGCGATGATCTGGTGGTCCTTTGCAAGCTGCGGGTTTTTCTGGAGGTCGATGACTTCGATCGTATACCTGCTCTCAAGATGTTCTTCGCAGATCTTTTTGAGGTTCTCAAAAGCGATCAACGAATTCGGTGTCTGCCCTGCAACATACAGCCGCAGGATCCATATCTCGCCCGCGGGTTCTTCACTCACGTTCTTTTCCTTTGTCTTTGGTTTTGCCGGCACCCTATTCACCCCCTGAATATCCGGTCAGGAGCATCATCCTGCCCGTGCTCTCATCACCGTAACCCGCGCTCCCCGGCAGGGCGACGCAGTCATTCCCCGTCCGGTACCGTTCCGGACTCATCTCCGGTTCCCTTGTTTTTTTCATCGGGTCTCACATCCTGCCGGTACCCGGCTTACTGTCGACCTGTCGCTGGGTTGCGATCTCCTTCGTGCTCTTTTCTGCGGCCTTTTCGCGGGAGATATCCTGCCCGATGAGGATCTTCATCTCCTCCTCCTCCCGTTCATACTTCTCTCTCAGTATCGCGATCTCGTTTTCCATGAGCTTCCGCCTGCTCTCGAGCTCGCGCTTCTTCCGTTCGATCTCTTCGGTCTTGCGGGTACGGTTATCGATCTCCTCGCTCTTCTGCGCCATCCGGGCGGAACCAAAGAGAACTCCCTCGCTGCCCTTGTACACATCGAGAAGCTGGATACCGGTATCCGACAGGACGAACTCGCGGAGCTGGTTCGAGTGGGCCATCCCCCGCGACTTGATGATGGAGAACGCCCGGTTCCGTTCCCCGTTCCCCTCCACGTTCTTGAGGATGAGCCATGCATCCATCAGGGAAGATACGTGCATCTCGGTCGCCTCGATCATGTAGGCACCCGGATTCTGGTCATTCGAGAGGTTGGTGAAGAGCCCGGTTATCTGGAGGGCCTTGGCAAAGTCGATGAGGCGCATCAGCATCGAGCGGACCTGGATGTCGTCCCCGATAGGGTAGAGGTTGGAGATGGGATCGACTGCAAGGACGGTGGGCTTGAACTCCCCGATGAGCTTCAGCATCACCGACAGGTGCATCTCGAGGCTGTATGCCGTCGGCCGGACCGCATGGAACTTCAGGAGGCCCGATTTGACCCAGGGTTCAAGGTTTATGCCGATGGATTTCATATTCCGCAGGAGCTGGCTCTCCGACTCTTCGAAGATGAAGAAGAGACACTTCTCCCTGCGCCTGCACGCTGCGTCGACAAAGGTCGCGGCAATACTGGTCTTGCCGGTTCCTGCCTGGCCGGAGACAAGGATGGATGACCCGCAGTAGTACCCTTTTCCCCCAAGCATCGTATCGAGCCGGGGAATGCCGGTAGAGATCCGCTTTCCGGATGCCACGTGGTTGAGGGACATCGAGGTGATGGGGAGGACAGAGATGCCATCGCTGCTGATCAGGAACGGGTACTCGTCCGTGCCATGGATGCTGCCGCGGTACTTGACGATGCGCAGGCGCCGGGTCGCGATCTGGTTCATGAGCCGGTGGTCGAGGGTAATGACACAGTCTGCGACATATTCTTCAAGGCCGTACTTGGTGATTGTCCGGTCCCCGCGTTCGCCCGTGACAACCGCAGTCACACCCCGGTCCTTGAGCCAGAGGAAGAGCCGGCGAAGTTCCGACCGGAGGATCGCCTCGTTGGCAAAGCCGGAGAAGAGGGCTTCCAGGGTATCGATCGCGACCCGCTTCGCGCCGATCTCGTCGATCATCGAGCCGAGCCGGATGAACAGGCCTTCGAGATCGTACTCGCCGGTCTCTTCGATCTCGGAGCGATCGATCGTGATATGGTCGAGGACCAGTTTTTTCTGCCGGACAAGGTTGTCGAGATCGAATCCCATCGACTTGAAATTCATCTTCAGGTCATCGATCTTCTCTTCGAACGCGATGAAGACGCCGGGCTCTTTGTAATCGACAATCCCCCGTACGATGAACTCCATTGCAAAGAGGGTCTTCCCGCAGCCCGGGCCGCCGCTCACGAGCGAAGGCCGGCCCTTCGGGAGCCCGCCGCCGGTAATATCGTCAAAGCCCTTTATCCCGGAAGGGATTTTTTCGAATTCTGCCGTCCCGGCAACTGCGCCAGCCTTATTTTTTTTCGTACTTCACCACACCCTGCGCTACCAGATGTCACTATTACCTGCAACGTTTATATAAGGGAGGGGTTTACGGGGCAACCCATCGGGATTGAAACGGGGATGAGGCCATATATCCCGGGCGGGATAATCCTTTTTGGAAAATGTTCCTCCGGAAAAAATCCATTTCCCAGCATTCTTAAACATCCCGCCCAAATCCGGAAATAATGAAGGGATCGTTGGGATGGTTTTCATAATGGCCGGGACGGTGAAAAAATTCCCGACGTCATGGGATCCGGCCCGGGTATTTGAAAAAAAGATCAGATCAAATGCTTCTTTTTCATCTCCCTGATTTCCTGGGATATTTCGTGCAGATCCTTTTTCAGCCACTCCTTGCGCTCTTTGGTATAATCCCCTTTTCCTTCGTCAAACATCTGAAGGAACCGGATCATATCCACCGGGCCAAGAGCTTTTAAGAGGGCATCCATGCCTTCTGTGTGAATTTCATGGAGCGTTTTCGTCTTCAAGAGTTTTCACCTCCAGGTACAAATCAACCGGATTACACACGCGTACTCTGATATTGTTGTGCACCTTCTTGATATTTTTTATGAGGGCATCATCGGTTGTCGCCAGAATTGCATCGGCACGTTCCGCACTGGCGATATGCAAAGCGTCCATCGCTTCAATTCCGTATTTCGTAAGTTCTTCCGCTCTTTCTTCTACCTGATCGTCCCATTCGATAACTTCCCGTGCGAGTGAAGTAATTTCCCGCACACGCAGCAATCGTGTCTGGTCGGGCATCCTGAGAATCTCGTACGAGATCACATCGCTGGTTATTAGTTCCCAGTCCAGCCTGCACCGTTTCAGAATGGCGATTACCGCTTCCATTTCAACGTGGATTCTGGGGTTGGTCCTTATATCGAACGGCCTGCACAGGCAGCAGACATCCAGATAGATTTTCATTCCGGCTTCCTTTCAACAAACGATGCGATTATGACAAATATAAAAAAGGGACCATGGAGAGTGAATGTGATATATCAACCGGGCTCTCTATGAAGGCAACACCCAAACCATCTCCGCTCACTTATTAATCGCTGTGCGGCAAACATCACTACATCATGATCGAAGCTATCGTGGAAAAAATAAAAGGCATGTTCCTCAATCCTGTCGAGACCTTCCGGAATTCCCGGGACGACGAACCGGTTGCCGTTTTCACGTACCTCGCAGCCCTCCTCCTGGTCTACGCGGTCATCTCGGCCCTGGTCACCCTGGTGATCGGGCTGCTGCCGATAGACGCTCCCTGGAAGAGCCTCGGGCTCCCTGTCCCGGCCATCGTATTCTTCGCGGTGCTCATCGGCGGGTTTGTCCTCATGCTCATCTTCGCCGCGTGGGTCCACCTGTGGGTGTACCTATTCGGCGGGCGCAAAGGGATCATGGCGACGGTGCGGGCGATAGTCTACGGCCACACGCCCCAGCTCCTTCTCGGGTGGATCCCGATCGTATCGTTCGCCTTCATAATCTGGTCGCTCGCGCTCGACATTCTCGGGCTCCGCGAACTCCAGGAACTCAGCACGATGAAAGCGATCCTTGTCGTTGCCATCGCGGTCCTGATCCCGCTCATCCTCCTCATCCTCGCGTTCGCGTACTTCATCGTCTCGTCCGCTGGCGTGATGCCGGTCCCGACGAATGTGGCGTGAGGGGACAGGCAGGAGAACAAACCCCTCTTTTTTGTCGGCATCTGCGCCGGGCCTGATGGTGAAGACCCCGGAGATCTCCATGATGACTGCGCCCTTGGGGTTGAGGTTGGGCTTCATAGTTTTGACCCACGCGACATTTATCTGAGGGCTTTTCAGCCCCCCAACCCGTATCGAAATATTCCGAGATTATATCAATCCTTAATTATCAGATAACTGGTAACGACAGGTTTGTCAGGATGGTTGTACTTTGACCGGCCCGAAATCCGAAAATTCGCCGCTCGCCCGGCTCGTACTGCTGAGGGTCTGCCTCTCGATCGCCGGAAGCGTTCTTGCCGGGGTACATTATTTTACCGTAGACCTCCCGTCGCAGAAAGCGGTGCAGCCGCCTACGAACAGCGCGACCGGGCTGCAACAATGCGAGGACAATTGCCAGAATCACGAAGGCGACGGGGGCTTTCGGTTGTGGTGGCATGCCAGATCGCGTGCATCGTAGCCAACCAGGCAACGTAACGTAAACGCCCGTGAATCTCAATCGCAATCGTTTGAAAAAATGAGAAATTAAGGAGGATTATCCTCTTTTCTGGTTACCTTTCTTGCCAAAGGTCTTCTTTGGTTCGGGAGCAGCCTTTGCAGCGGGGGCAACTTTCTTCTTTTCCTTATTTGACGTGGGTATCACTTCCTTTTCCGTGGGTTTTTAAAGCGTACTGTGGTTTTGCCACGTACTCCTGTTCTCTTGGTACCGGGATATACACTTTGTGCCTGCACAGGAATTCAAACGGTTTAAAAAATACTATTTCTCAAGACCGGGAGCGGGAAACGCGCCGGGCCTGATGATGAAGGCCCCGCTGTTCTTCGTGACGACCGCAGTCTTTGATGACAGCCTTAAGGGTTTGATGGAAATGTTTCAGGAGGTCTGACGCTCAACGGGGCTCCGCCCCTTGCCGCGTGGGCTTCCCCAACAAACCCAGTACCGGTCGGAACCAGTCGCAGGCTGCTAAAAAAAATAAAAAAATTTACGGAATCGCCGGAAATTTCTCAGAGAATTTTCTTGCCGGCATCTGCGCCGGGCTTGATGTTGAAGACCTCGGTGATCTTCATGACGACTGCGCCCTTGGGGTTGAGGTTGGGCTTCATGGATTTTACCCACGCGACATCGTCTTCGAAGATCTTGCCGCTCGTGTGGATGGTGACGGTTCCCTTGATCTGGAAGCCGCCTTTCTCGCCCCACCAGGTCAGGGCGATCTTCGGGTTCGCTTTCATGTTCGCGAGGGTCTTGCTGAAGAACTGGTCCGAGATGAGGATCGTTTCGTCATCGAGCAGCTTGAAGGCCCCGATCGGGACTGCGTTCGGCGTGCTGTCTTTGGATGCGGTGGCGAGGAAGATGGTTTTTGTTCCTGCTAACGATTCTTTTATTTCGGGGGTGAGTTTTGGCATGATGGAATTTCTCCTTTGTTAAGAGTAATTTGGCTGAGGGTATTAAGGATTTGTGGGGGGTGCGGCGATGGGAATTTTTAAGGATTCCTTGATCTTATTTTTCCGGAAAAAATTCAAAATATCAAACTTTCGTTTTTTAGCTGAATCTCCTTTTGCCGAAATAATTTTTAAATTTTACTTAAAATTGCCTTTCCGGTTTCGGATAATTTTATCTCGATTCCGGAGGATGTTTTTTGAATTTTAATTAGTGATTTTTTGTAAAGAAATCCGATAAAAAATAACATATCCATAGTTGGATAATTGAGAATTTTTTGATCGGTAAAGTCGACACAAAGATTTGCGGCCTTCAATTTTGTGATTAAAATTCGTAATTCATTATCATTCACAGAAATTTTTTTCCGGTTTAAATCAGGATGTGAAATTTCCGCATTAATATTTGTTAACTCGTTTTCAATTTTGAATGAGTCAAAGGAAAAATTCCTCATATCAAAAGTATTCTGTATTTGTTCATCATCTGATGGAATATCCTCTAGCCATTCCCATTTAATATTAGAAAATTTCCTAAAGAATAAGAATTCTCGATCTGAGAGGGATATCGCTTTCAGACTATGATTGTATGAAATTAATAATGGAGTAATATCTCTCGAAGATTGTAATCGTTCAATCTTATCCAGAGCTTGAGTTAAATCACCAATTCTTATAGTTCTTGGAGTATATCCTTGAATTTTTTTCAAAATATCATTTTGATGAACACCATTGATCAATGATTTATCGTCCACTTCCGTGAGAAATCTAAAAATTTGATAATAAATTCTGAGTTGAGTTTCAGAACGAAAGCCTTTTTCAAATACTTCTTTAATCCGATTATAGCGCTGACAAATATCTGAAACTATATCATTTCTAGCTTTATCTAAACTCGAATTGTTGGAAATTCGTTTATTTGTATCCTGTTGCTCAAATACATTTTCAATAAAACAAATTTTTTCTGCAATTCTTTGCAATAATCCAACATTTTCGAACGAAGATGCAATCATCTCTTTCTTTAATTCCGGAGAGAATGTTATATTCAATGCTTCTTCTCCTTTTTTCAGAACTTCAGATAATTCTGATTCGCTCCATCCGATATTAATTTCTTCAATTCGGCCAGACAAATCTCCATTGTAAAAAGCTAATAGATTTTGTTCTGCCCATATTCCAATTATCAAAATAAAGGTATTCAATTCGTAGAGAGCCTTCAAGTGAAAAGCAATCTGCTTCCTGGTATCTTCGGAGAAATAATGAAAATCTTCGAAAATTAAACGTTTTTTTCTATCATTGAGAATTTTTGCAAGAAACGTTATATCTTGTTCATATCCTTGGGCGAAGCCTGTCGTTACTGAATTTCCAGATTGCTCCGTCTTTGTATTCTCACCTTTTACTTCCCCTTCAAGAACTAGAGGAATTTTTCCGGTTGTCCTCCCACTTACCGCTTCACTTTCTGTCGACCGAGTAAGTGATGTTTTTTGAACCGGAAAATCTTCACCCAGTGTTCTGATAATATCGTTCCAAACAATTTCACAGGATTTATTGGGAAGGCATTGGAAAATTAAAACATCTTTTTCATTTAAATTTCTTTTACGGATACAAGATTTTCCCTGTTTGGATGCTCCGTGAATTACTACGTGTTTTTGGGAATTCCAAAGATACGCAAATCTTTTATCGAGATTTGATCTGTCTACGTACGTAAATTTTGGCACTTCATTCTTAATTCCAAAAACGTCGCCTAATTGAGGCTTAGGGTTCAATTCAATTCACCACTTATTTTGATATTATTCTTTTTGTTTGTATAAAGTCTATTGATATAATCCTAGAACCAAAAAAAGTAAGGCCTTTGGGGCGTTTCTACAATTCGAACTATTTCAGTTTGTCCTTAAACACGCATTCATAAACCGTCAAAAAAAAAAGAAACCGCCTCAGGGCCCCCTCCCAATTACAAACCATCTATAACATCCACAATAATTTTTCTGGACTCACCCAACCAAAACCCAAATTCCAGAAAGAATTCTATCGATAACAAACCCAAAGGAGCGATCCGCTCATGACTACCCGCGGCCGCCACCCGATCAAGGCGATCGAAGCCGCTGATAAGATCGCGAAGAAACGCGGACTCGTCCAGCACTCTCCGAAGGCTATCCGATTGGATTGACAGTAAGAAAAAAATCCATTAGCGAATGGAAACAAACCAACACTTTTTTGGGCGCTAAAAAACCTAATTAAAACAAGTGTTGGCTAGTGCTATGAAATTGAATCTAGTATTCACAAATTGAATTAAACTTGAAAGTTCCAATTTAATTAAAGATCTCTTTAATTAGATGTCAGTTTATCTTCCAACCACATTTTAAAAATGTATTTTGAACTCACCTGTTTTTCCTGCAACTTAAGCCACAACTTGCCTATCATCATTTTACTGAGGTAATCCCAACAACAGATTTTCCCACGGTGAGCCTCACAGAATTTACGAAGGCCAAGACACCTCCCCCTTCCAACTACAAAGCGTATATAATTTCAAGAATAATTTTCCTGAATGCACAAAACCAAACCCCAAATCGCAGAAAGGAGTGGTGCCTATAGATAACGAACTGAAAGGAGCAATCCGCTCATGACTACCCGCGGCCGTCACCCGCTCAAGGCGATCGATGCTGCACGCACGATCGCGGTCAGACGCGGGCTCATCCAGTATACGCAGATCGGGCCGGGCCGGCTCTGCGACTTCGAGATCGTTTGCCCTCCCCTCCTCGCCAAGGTCCGGATGAAACGCATGCGGTACATCCGCTGCACACCGGAGTGGCTCGATCGGGAAGCACGCGAAGAGATCGCGGGCCTCAGGATGTACCCGTCATCGCAGGAGATCTCGCGCGAGCTCTGGATCTGCTCGCCCGACTATTTCCTCCGGTTCTTCCGGGTCACGGACTCAGGGCTTGTCGAGCTCGGACCGGACGGCCAGCCTCTCCTTCCCAAATCGCCGAAGGCTCCACGGTCCGGCCGGTGGCGTGCGACTGCACCGTCCTCAGCGGTGCTGCCGGGATCCGGTGCGATCGGACCGGTCCCGGCCGGCGAGGCACCGGAACCGGGGAAACCCTGACCCTTCCCCCGTGCCGGGATCCCCCCGACCTGGCCACCCCTGAACGGGTTCTCCGTCGGAGAATGATCCTCCGGAAGAGAGGGGGCCCGGCAGGATCATTGTTTTTACAAATTGAGCCCCGATTGGAAAAAGGGGCGTTTTAATGGCGATTTACAAATGGCTTCCCTGATGCTCCGGTCCAAAAAGTGCCTTATTCACGATAATTACCAGCTATAAACGTCCGGGAACGCCCGTAAAATGGCGCATTTTCGGGTTTTACCCCGGTCACGAAAACTGCGCTAATGGGACCTTATTAATTGGCAGATCTCAGCTTTTTCTGGGCTCCAGGTCAGTTTTGGGAGGGCTGGATCGTCGTATCCGGGGTGAAATCGGATCCGGATAGCCGGGGGTCGGGAGCGATACCCGGAGGAAGGAAGAAGGCAGGAGAAATTATTTTTGCGCCGGATTTTTTTTAACGGGAATTCACTTCCTAACCGTAATCGCCGCACCGGTGGGGAATTTGTCCGGAGCCCCCGCAATGAGGACAAGGGGTCGCATTGAATTTCCCGGGGTTGGCTCTTTTTCCGTGGCAATAGGGACACGTGATATCCTTCCCGCATTTCGGACAAATTCGCTGTGGCATACACGGATTTTGGCCGGGAGACAATTAACGATATCATTGAGTGAAAAAAAAATTTCATCCGGAAATTCTTGTGGGTCTGGAATTTTTTAACCTTTTTTCCGGAATCTTTTTCGATACGATGATGCTCGATCAATTTTTTTTTTTAAAACTTTCGCGCTCGATCGGTTAAAAAAATCACCGCGAATCATTGTGTGCAGATCGCACCCTTCACCGGTGAAACCCACCTTCTAAACAAAACACCGTCAGCTTCTCAACCGTACCTTCCTCAACGCATCGCGGCGAGAGATCGCAGGCCGGGCACAACGCTTTGCCCAGATCCTTCTTGTCCACGTTCAGTGTCCCGCCCCGCTCGTGCAGGTCGTACAGCAGCTTCAGGTACTTGCCCTCCGCGATCCGGGGGATCTCGTCCTTTGCATCGAGCCCTTTCCACTCGTACAGCCGTTTCCCGCCCTTGCCGGAATTGCACGAGCGGCAGACACGTATGGCGTTGTCGGGAATATCCGGGCCGCCGCAGGACCGGGGCAGGATGTGTTCGGTCGTCAGCGGGCCGGGCGCCCCGCAGTAGATGCACTCGTCCGGCTTCTCGTGCTCCCGCAGCCATTCGCGGATAGTCGATGACCAGACGATCTGACCGTCGCGGAGCCGGGTGAACCGGCTCATCTGGAATCCCCGCTGGCCTTCGAGCCCGGCGGACTTTGCGATCAGTTTCGCGTACTGCCAGAAGATCTGGTCGCGGATGGTTTTGATGGCGGCTGGCGGCATGGTTAATGGTGTGTGAGTTCACCGTGACGATAAAGATGCCGAAACTGAAAAATTCCGGGCCGTTGAAAACATCTTCATGTTCCGGAAAAGTCATTGAGAGAAAATAGTGCAGAAAAAATTCCAGAAAACATGATAATTTTGTCCAATGGCCTGAAATATCGAAATCAACTGCAATTTGCCATAAATCCCCACAAAACTAAAGACATCCAAAATTCGTATAATGAAATTCGCTACTTTCCGCAACCTGGGACTCCCCGTCCACTCTAAAGGTTTATGGGATCATGAGGTCCTGCAACCGTGACACCCTTTGGCAGAAGTATGAAACCGCGTTCGCCCGTATCACTGATACCTTCACCAGCATATCACTCCAGAGCGATACATATCAGTGATAGGATTAAATAGGTATCACTTATAAGTGATACCTATGAACGAATCCGGAATTCCGGAGAACACCGAAGATTTCATCCGGAACCAGCTGGGACTTCCGCCAGGGGCAAGGGATGTCGATGTGGTCTCCCTCTATGAATCACTGGATGTGGCCCAGCCATTACGACCGGATATCGTATTCGGGAATCATGGAAAATTATTCTTTGTCGAGATAAAAAACACCACGGTCACTCTCGATACCCTTGCACGAATGAACCTCCAGAGAGAAATTCTGCAGAAAAAAACCAACCGGCAAATCCGCCTGGTACTTGCTGCAAAGACCATCAATACCCGGGAAGAATTGCTCGCACGGGAACTCGACATAATTCTCATAAAACTTCCCTGGGCAGTTACTACACCAAAAGGCCAGGAATATAAGTCAACAAAAATCCGCATCAGTTCCCGGAAATCCTGGAAAATTATTACGCGGCTGCTCCAGGAAAAAAGTACCTCCATCCGGCAACTATCAATCAAAGAGGGAGTATCGTACGCGTGGACGCACAGGGTCATAGAGATCTTACGTGAGCAGAATGTCGTGAAAAGCGATGGCGGATACGTAACCATTTCCGATGTGAAAAATCTTCTCAATGGTGTGGCGTGGGAACGCCCGATGAGAAATTTACAGGCCGACGAGTTCCCGGTAAAATTTTCAGGTACACACCCAGCGGCACAGGAAATCACCCGGTCTCTTCAGGATCAGGAAATAAAATTCGCGTTCACTGCATACACCTCCGGAGGATTGTATACATCATACGCAATACGGCAGGACGCGATCTATCTCTATGTCGAAAAGGAAGCGGTCAGCACATTCAAAGAAAATTTTGGTTCGCACAACGAGAACGACATCCGCGCCGTGATCTATTCTCCGGACCGGGATGTATTCGCCGATGCCCGGGAGAGAGAGTCTGTCTTCATCACATCACCTGCACAGACCCTGCTCGATCTGGCCGGTCTCGGATTCAGCGCAATGGACCTCACCAGAATGATGGTGGAGAAGTATGCCGACTTATGATCCAGGCCCGGCAATTATTGAGCTCTCACTCGCAGAGCTCGGGAAAATTGTTGTATGGTTACAGAGCCGGGAGGAGGACCCGGCTGCACCTAAAACGGTTCTTGTCGGGGGATGGGCTGTTGATACTTATAACCCATATTTAGGTTCGGTTGATATCGATCTGGTTACGAATAGCAAAACGAAAACCAGTTTGATGTACTATCTCCAGACAAATGAAGGATACCGGTACCATAATCAGTTTCCTCTTGGGAAGACCGTGTACCGGGAAACTCCGCCGCACGGTGCAATCATTCTCGACTTCGAAACCCGGGAATCCTCTTATCCCTTTGAAGGCTATCCACGGCGTCCCTTTACCTTAGACATTCTCTCAGGAAATACCGTAATGAGACCAGTCCGGGGGAGGACTGCAGTTGCGGTTCCCAACCGTGCCATTCTCCTCTTCTTAAAACTTAAAGCAGCCTGGGATCGTGGGTACAGAATCGATCATGCAATCTCTCCGGATGAACAATGGGAGCAGGGAAAAATGGTAAAAGACTGTGCGGATATTCTCGCCCTGATCGACCCTGATTCCGGAGGCAGGGAGATCGATCTGGAAATTCTCGGAGCACAGGTCTCGCAATTTTCTTTCTTAAAAGATCTCATTCTCAAAATACCGGAACTTGATCCTGTACGAGCCCGGTATGAACGGATGAGCATGCCGGAGATAAGAGCAGTTTGCCAGAATCTGGAATCGGTTCTCTGATTGGATGAAAGAAAAAATCCGGATGCTGCCACCCGGCCCACCACACAGATATGGCGTAGCCGGCCACACCATGCACCCACAGCGCTTTCCCGGATTTTCCTTTCCCTATATATGATCGCAGATCCATAGGAATGGCATGAGGAACAGGAATGGCTGACCAGGAAACATTCCCCTGCCGGATTTGCGGGGAACTGAAGAAACACCGACGAGCTCGTGCCTGCGGAACTGGTTCCTGAATCGATCGCGGACATAATCCGGAAAGAGTACCCGGCGTGGTCGCGGCAGGAGTACATCTGTAATTCCGACCTGAACCGGTTCAGGGTGCAGTATATCAGGGAGATTTTGGAGAGCGAGAGGACCGAGCTCTCTTCGCTGGAAGACAATATCTCGCAGAGCATGAAAGACCACGAACTCACTGCCAGAAATGTCAATATTGAATTTGACCGGCAGCTGAGTTTCGGGGACCGTGTTTCCGACAAACTCGCAGATTTTGCCGGCAGCTGGACATTCATCTCCATCTTCACGGGTATCTTTCTCGTGTGGATTGCAATGAACACCCTTATCCTCGTGTACCGGCCGTTCGATCCGTACCCGTTCATCCTGCTCAACCTCGTCCTCTCGGCCCTTGCTGCAATCCAGGCCCCGGTCATCATCATGAGCCAGAACCGGCAGGAGGAACGGGACCGGATGAATGCCGAGCACGATTACCGGGTAAACCTCAATGCAGAAATGGAGATCCACCAGCTGCACAGGAAAATAGATCATCTCCTGATCAACCAGGGAGAGAGACTTCTGGAGATCCAGAAGATCCAGATCGAGCTGATGGAAGATCTTGCTAAAAAAGCAGGATAGGACCGGACAGGATATTCCCCGGATCAAATTCGTGAGATGATCGTTTTTTGGTTTTTGTGTTCAGGACCGGATGACCAAAAGCCTGAGGAGCCGGCCGGCGTACTATCGAGATCAGGTAACGGCCAGCTGAAAGGATACATGAGAAAACTATTTTGTCGATCGCCTTTTTACCCGATTAACGATCCGACCTTCCCTGCAACCCGGCCGGCAACATGCAAAGATCCCTCACCCGCATCTCTCCGGAGAAAAATCCTGCGGCATAACCATTATGCTGTGACTGATGTTCCCGGTCTCGCGGACGGTCCGGTCATTGCCCACGTAATAACACCGGGCCGAGACGATCGGTACTCCGGAACCTTCAACGATGAATGCAACATACCAGCCGCCGGGAGTTCGTTGCGTGATGATGGCTTTGACCGGGAACGTCCCGGACGGGTACGCGAAGAGATCAGGATTTGCATCCTGGACGGCCCGGATCGCTGTCTTCTCATCAGGGAGACCCTGTGTCCCGTACGCGTCCCGCCACGCAGCAGTCGGGAGAGCCGCGATTCCTGCACTGACATTTGGCTTCGCAGGATTCTTACCGGTATCCAGATGTATCATTCCCATCGACAGGAACTTGCAGGGAACATTTTTGATCCCGTTCTTCTCGCCATTCCGCTCGATTATCCGGTAAATTTCATCAACGGTGGACTGGTTGATGCCCTGTTCTTTGTATATCTGGACATCCATCGTCCCGAACAGGTCGTACCCGAAACCGATGACCGATCCGTTCGGGTAATAATACCGGTCAAGCTCCCGATCGGAATCGTCCATGATTTTTTGCAGGCGCGAATTCAGTTCTTCTGTCGTGTTCAGCCCCACATCCTGCGGACGAAGCGTTGCCGGGCCAAAAGAATAGATCACCATCCCCGGGGGATACGCAAACGTTGTCTCAGCGGCCGGCGCCGGGCTGAATGTTCCCGCCGGAATGACGTACAGGTTCGAAACCGAATGCTCTTTTGATAACATCACCCCGTACAGCAAGACTATGCCGATAATAATTACGAGTCCGGCGACGAAGAGCCATCTTTTTTTGCGGAGATACGCAGGAAAATGATCGGGCCACATAGCAAAAATTACCGTCGCTCAAGGCTTTCGATTCGCTCTTTGATCTCGTGCAGCTCCGCATTGTTTGCGACCAGGAGTTTCCTTATCTCTCCGGTATCTTCAGACAATCGCCGGATATTTTCAAGATAACCGGCTGCGACCGGGATTATTTTCCACGCGGTAAACCACAGGGCGAAGATAATGATAACGATAAGAATTCCCAGTAACAACTCGAAGGGAGTGAATGCAAAAATAACGGCTACCGCAACGAGAATAGCGAGAATAACGGGAATTAATAATTTCCAGTTCATTTTTCCATCTCAACGATTATTTTTTAAGTTTATATAATATTAAACACATCTGGTTTTGCTAGGGAACCCTGAAATTTCACCGTACAACTGCGTACGTAAACGCCAGCGACCGGTAAAGCACCCGGTCCCTGTTCTTCCCGTGGAAGTACATTTCCCGGTACTCATCGCTCGTTACGTGGCGGATCAGGGAAAAATTTCTCTCACGCAGGAACGCCTCTACACCTTCCCGGGGAATTGCAAAACGGATCGGCTCGCCGTTCCGTGCCACGTGCTCCCGGAGAACGCCCCGGTCGCCCGGGCCCTGGTGATCGGATGGAGATTCCGGCGAACAATCGAAGAGGATGGTGCTGCCACGGCCGGCATTGTGCACGATAAACGAGAACATCGCATCGATGGCCTCGAGGGGAAGGTACATCAGGAGCCCCTCCATCACGAAGAGGGTCTTCTTTGCCGGAGAATATCCGCACTCCACGAGCCTGCGGCCGAATTCCTGCTTCTCGAAATCCACTGAGACATACGTGACATGATCCGGAAGCGTACCGAAGATTTCCCGGATCTTCTCCTTCTTCACCGCCTGGGTATCCGGGTGATCGATCTCGAAGACCTGCACGTTCCCTTTGAGCCCAAAAATCCGGTACGCCCGGGTATCGTACCCGGCGCCCATGATGACCAGCTGTTCGATCCCATCGCCGGCAGCGGCCTTAATGGTGTCATCGAAATACCGGACCCTGGCTACGATGGTATTCCGGAGCCCGGGAAACGGTTCGCCGGGATGCGAGACGATCCATGCGAGCCGCGTCGGGCTGACGAACCGGACTGCATACGGATCGTAACAGATCCGCTCGTCTTCGGGGAGCATCGCTTCTGCTGCCCGGAATGCCGCAACCCCTTCGGCGGTCCGGCTGGGACCGGATCGTGGGGGACTAATTACGTCGTGATTGGTATTCGCCGATTGTTCCACGTGTTCACTTCCCGGAGAACCTGGCCGTGACTCCGTTCTTTCACGTCCATGCGTTTCTGGAATTCTTCCTTATCGGTATTTGTCACCTTGAAACTAGAACATTGTGGGTTTTGCCGATGAACCGCTCTTGCCTGAATGGCCTGTTTGTTTTATTACGATCCACGCATATCACCACTGCATGTTCATCGGTCACTTCGCCATCGCGTACCTCTTTATCGCCCTTGTGCCCGGCGTCCCGGCCCTTATCCCCCTGCTGGGCGTCAGCTTTCCCGACCTCCTCTGGCCCTTCCTCGTCCTCGCCGGGATCGAGAAGGTAAAAGTCGATCCGGCGTCACCACGCCAGGACTCGGTCGTCTTCCTCTCGTACCCGTACTCCCACTCGCTCCTGCTCGGTACCCTGATCGCCGTAATTCCCGGTGCCATTTTCGGATTTTTCTTCGGGATCACGGCCGGGGTTGTATTCGTGGTCGCCTCAGCATCCCACTGGCTGCTCGATTCGATCGTGCACATCAAAGATCTGCCGGTGCTCGGGTTCGGCCGGGACAAAATCGCAGGGGCGGGTCTCTGGAAGTCCGGCCCGGCAGCGTTTGTGATCGAGCTCGCGTTCTATACGATCCTTACGCTTGTCTTTGCGCCCGCCGGCACAGCAGTCGCGCTGCTGGTTCTCGGGTTCCTGTTCCATCTCATCAACGCGAATTCGTTCTTCGGGTTCTCGAAAAATAATCCGTTCAAAACCCCGCGGGCATATGCCGGGGTCTGCCTGGTCGGTTTTGTCGTATTCATCCTGGTCGCGGACCTGGTAATTTCGGGAGGATGGTGGAATTTTTAATTTTTCCGAAACGATCAAATCGGTTGGCTTGATAACCGTCAAACGGGGAGATTTTACACTTGGCTTATCAGTCAGCGTTATCGAGAATAGAATGCAGGCCTTCGATTAACAACGGGAATTTTTTTTGCGATTGTCTCCCAGAGGAGCTCATAATCGACGCCGATGTAGCCATGGATCACCTTGTCCTGGAGGCCGGCGATGCTCCGCCATGGAATGTCCGGATACTGCACACGGATTTGTTCCGGTAAAAGTTTTGTCGCTTCTCCCATCACCGCGAATTTGTACAGTACCGCAGAACGTGTCTTCTCGTCAGCAACGAAATCCTCGCGGGTAATTCCGTTGGTGAAATCCCGGATATCTTCCGCTGCCCTGAGGATGTCATGCAGGAGAAGTTTTTGTTCTCTCATGCGTACACGACATCCCGGTAAACACCGTCACGGATCTCTGGACGGAGGGCCCGCGGGGTGGCAAGGTCCACGTGCCTCCCGATTTTTTCTTCGAGATACTCTGACAGCTCGACGAGATCGAAGAGATCCGCACCTTCTTTAAAATCGACAAGGATGTCCACATCGCTGTCAGGCCGTGCCTCTTTCCGGGCACAAGAACCAAACACGCCGATCCTGCGGACTTTGTACCGTGCGGTAAGATCACCCTGTAAGGATCTGAGCAGATTGAGAATCTCATCGCAGGTTAACATGTATCTCCTGTTTCTATTCTTGCGTGGCTGACCAATAATTATTTCCCCTGGTTTAAAGAGACAGGCCATCGATCCCGCCCCTGGCACGCCCTTTCCCGATCGGGCAGCAAAATTTATCACCGACCCGGCCGGTAGTAAAACCCTATGAGAAAAATTATCGCGTTCACTATCATCTCGGTCGACGGGTATTTTGCCGGGCCGAATGGCGAGATCGACTGGTTCAAGAACATCGATCCAGAGGACACTGCATTCACTCACGAAAATGTGACCGGGTCTGCAACGCTCGTCTTCGGCCACACCACGTACGAGGTGATGAAGAGCTACTGGCCGACACCGGAAGCGATCAAGAACGATCCGGTCATGTACGGGGTCATGAACCGTTCGCAAAAAATTGTTTTCTCAAAGACCATGAAGCCGGTGGCAGACGGCCCGGTCTGGAAGAATGTCAGCGTCATGCACGAAATAAACAAGGAAGAGATCGCAAAGATGAAAAACCAGAAGGGATCGGACCTCGTGATCCTGGGCAGCGGCTCGATCGTCCGGCAGCTCGCGAACCTGAACCTCATCGATGAATACCAGCTCCTTATCAACCCGGTTGTCCTCGGCGCCGGCAAACCCCTGTTTGCGGATTTCAACCGGATGCAATTGAAACGGGTCGATGCCCGGACATTCACGAATGGGAAGATTTTATTGAAATACCAGCCGGTGTGAAAAACCGGTTTTATAGTAAAAATTTCCGAGCTCCCTGAAAGGGAAATCCCGGTGTTACCCGGTAACGATTATCCCTGCTTCACCGCCATAGCCTTCCGGCCCCGGTCCAGCAACACTCCGACCCCGACCGGGATCAGGAACGTCACCGCATAGTACACGAACACATCGATGCCGTAATAGGTCGCATGGAACAGCATGACGATGAACAGGTAGTCGAGCACTATCGCGATCAGCATCCACGCGACCCCGACGCCCGCATAATATTCCAGCGGAAGGCGCTCCCGCTTCCGGAACCACAGCCACGTGATCGCGAGGGTAACCGGGGTGAAGACCACAAGGAGGATCCAGCCCATCGCCCCCGCGTATGGTGAGAAGAAGAGCACGAGCGACGCGAGGTACCCGATCAGCCAGAGAGCAACGCCAAGCCCTGCGGTGTCTTTGATCAATTGCTTCATACTGCCCTTTTTGCCGGTTCGTGCTTAAGCTTTCCGCGGGCGCCGCGAATCTGTTGAGGCAGTCGGCGCTCATGCGAATCTTTGTATGATCGTCCGCCCGATAGGAGAGTAATGATTCATCCGGACTCATCGCGGATCGAGCGGGGCCTCCTCGTGATCGCGCTCGTCTTCATCATCATCATCGCAGCGAAGATGACATCGTACATCGTGAGTCTCGCCCTGATGGCGATCATCCTCACCATGCTCACCCTTCCCGCAGTGACATGGCTGAAAACAAAAGGGCTCTCCGATCTCGCTGCGGTCATCGTTGTCACGATCGTCGCCTGCCTTGTGATAGCAGCGTTCATGTTCCTCGCCGCGCTGTCGTTCAACACGCTCGTCTCGTACCTCCCGCAGTACCAGGATGACCTTAACCGGCGCCTCGCCGACATCTCTGCACTCCTCGCATCGTTCGGGATCACGGGCGCAGCCGGCACGCTCCCGTCCATCAACCTCTCTGACATAATCTCCCTCGCGGCCTCGAGCGTCATGAGCCTGTTCGAAGGACTGATGTTCCTCTTCTTTGCCGGGGTGACAACTTTTTTCCTGCTGCTCGAAGCTCCCCGCATCTTCACCCGGCTCGAAAAGACATTCGGGAAAGAGCCTGAAGCGCTCCGGAAGTTCACGCGGATGGGCGGCTATATCGTCGATTTCATTGTCGTCCGGACCGAGACCAACTTCGTCCACGGGTTCCTGTTCGGCGGTTTCCTCGCGATCATGGGCGTGCAGGGGGCAGTCATCTGGGGGGCCCTGACCTTCCTGCTCGGGTATATCCCGTACTTCGGGCTCATCGTCGCTGCGATCCCGGCAATATTCTTCGCGTGGCTCCAGTTCGGGATCCCGGGTGCGGTCGCGGTCATCGCGGCGGTCTGCATCCTCAACATCATCGTGGAGAACCCGGTCTATTCGTACCTTGCCGCACGGAAATTCGAAATACCGGCCCTCATCGTCATCGTCTCGGTGATCTTCTGGGGATGGCTGCTGGGAATAGTCGGCCTCTTCTTCGCCATACCGTTTACGATGCTCCTGCTCCTCATCTTCGAGTCCTGCGACGAACTCCGGTGGATCAATGCGATGATGGGCGTCAGCCACCTTTTCGAAGAGGAGAAGGACAGGACGGAGGTCCCGGGCGATCGACCGGCCACGGTAAAAACAGAATAAAAAAAACTTTTCAAAAAGAATCCGGTTGGAAACGAGCGGATCGCACTCAAACCCCCTGCATGCCCGGACCAGGGGAAAAACGCCGGGCCCGGACACCGATCACCCGGTGTGAATCCTGCAGGTATTTTTTCCGGGAATCCCGCGAACTCCCGCTAGATTAAGAGGGTGAGGAAGAGCAGGAAGTACAGCGCGATGGAGACCGCCGGGATAATCCGGAGCGACCAGCGGTTGATCCTGTCGACCGTGTCCGTTTCCTTTGTTTCCGTGTATTTCAGGATCAGGATCCCCGACACCAGTACCATGACCAGCGTCGCATACGTGATCATCATGAACAGGTCGAGGAACGTCGCGTAGGCAACGAGCGGGATCACATCGGCGACCCGCCAGTGGATAAGCACCGCGGCAAGGAACATCGAGGCGTTCAGCCCCAGCCGGGACGAGGTCTTCATCATCAGCGATGAGAGGGAGACAATGATGATGAGCATGATCGGCAGGAAAAATTTCAGGATCGTTGATGCGGTGTCCCTTTCGATGCCGAAATCAAAAACTGCACGGGAATAGGAGACATCCTCTGCAATGTAAGACTGGTTTATGACCGCTGAGCGGGTGCCGGTAAATGACCAGCCCGGGAGGACTGCGCCGGGATCGAGACCGGACTGCGCCGGGTCGATTACAAGAACCATCTCCCGCTCGTTTTTAACTTTGGGTTCGATCTCGACGGGGAGCGTGTGCCGGTCAAAGGGGTATCGGCGGAGGTCGGGATCGGCAGCCAGGGCGGCAGCGATACGGTAATTCTTATGATCGGGCGTATCGACGATGGGATCCACGGATGTCGTATGCCCGTTCATGATCTCAATATCGTCAATGGATATCGGGGAATCGGATTCGAGGTCCAGATAAAAATTCGCCTCGAACGTCCCGTCCGCTACATCGAATCGCTTGAAATCCACGACGTAGGTGCCGATATGCACGATCTGCGGGCCGGTCGCGTTCGGCTGGACCGAGACGTCTGACAGCGTTCCGGCAGCGGCAGCAGCAGATACCGGGACCGCGATCAGGACGATTGCAAAAGCAATGAAAAGAAGATACCGGGTGAGACTGCCCGCTCCTTTTCGTAACGGGCCTCCTGCCCGTCCAGGCATTTGCTGAGGATTTTTGGAGCGGGGAATGGTATCTCATCCTTTTAGAAAGACTGGGAATGCCCATGTATATTAATCTGCGTCCGCCGGTAATCCTGCCGATCGGTCCGGGCCGGAATTATACATCCGTTCAATCAGTTCCAAAAAGTTCCGGAAGAAATTCTAAAAAAGTGCGGGACCCGCTGCCCGTACGGGATACTCCACAGATCGTTTCAGCTCACTTCCCGGGGCGATCCTGCTGCTGCGTAATTTCTGCCACGACCATGATCGAACCGAGGAAATTCCCGTCATCGTCCCTGAAGGAGGCCGATGTCACCCTGCACGGGATATTTTTCCCGGTATTATCCTTGAGCCCGAGTTCGTACTCTTCGGTTTTCCCCCGTGCGACCTCCTGCATGTGCCCGATATGATTGCTGAGATCCTCTCCGGAGAACAGCTGGCCTGCCGTTTTTCCCTTCAGCTCATCGGCGGAATACCCGAGCATCGTGCAGGCGTACCGGTTTACCGATACGATGCGTTGATCGGGAGCCACAAACAGGATGCCCTCGCCGACCGTATCCGCGAGCAGCTGGCACTTCTCCTCCATCAGGCGGTAGCCGGTGATTTCGTGGAGGGATTCGATAGCGCCGATCTGCACGGATTTCTCATCGAACAGGGGAGCAGCGGTTACCCGGATGGCGGCGTGTTTCCCGTTTAAGGAACCGACACGGGTCTCGGCCGTGATCGTCTGGTGGTCGCGGCGGATACGGCTGTACCCCATCTCTCCGAGTACCGCATCGGAGGCGGAAAGGAGATCGAGAAGTGCCGGCTTCCGTTTCCCGGATATCCGGAACGAGTGCTGGTAATCGCCTATCCCGAGGACTTCGTCGGGACCCGCCCCGGTCAGTTTCTCCATCGCACGGTTCCAGATGATCACCCTGCCATTGACGTCGACGGCAAATACCGGTTCCGGTACGAAATTGATGATGCCGACCAGCCGGTGCGCCGACCGTTCGAGTTCCTCCCGGACCTGCCGGCCGGCCTCTTCGAGTTCGATCGTCTCCAGCGCATACGAAATATCCTCGGAGAGTTCGGAGAGGAGCCGGACTTCGGAATCAGTAAAAAAACCGGGTTCATCGGAAAAGAACGTGATCGCACCGCGGGACGTTTTGCCGGAACTGAGCGGGAATGAAGCGACCGACCGGTAACCCTGCCGTGCTGCATCGGCTGCCCAGGCTTCACTTTCGGGATCTGCGAGGATATCGTTTATGATGGCCGACCGCCGCTCACGGATAGCGGTGCCGGTCGGTCCCTTTCCGGCAGGCTCGCCCCCGGTAGAGATCCTGACCTGGTACAAATTGCCCGTTATTCCGCCTGCAACGACAGGGCCGACGACCCGGGTCTCCGGGTCCTCGAACCCGATCCAGGCCATCACGAACCCGCCGTCATGGACTGCGACATTGCAGGCGTCCTGCATCAGCACCATCCGGTCGTGGACGCGGACGACTGCCTCGTTGATGTGGCTGAGGACGGTATTGATCCGGTTGAGCCGGGCGACTTTCTTCTCGCTCTGCCTGAGTTCGACGGCACTTTTGACTTTGTGGAGCAGCTCTATCCACTGTGCCCTCGGGTTCCCGCCTTTTTTGACATAATAATCGGCACCGTTGTTCAGCGCTTCGATGACGACATCTTCCCGCCCCTTTCCGGTGAAAAGGATGTAGGGAAGGTTCGGGTATTTTTCCCGGACGATCTTGAGGAATGCGATCCCGTCTGTCCCGGGCATTTCGTAATCTGAAATAACCGTGTCGAAGATACCGGTTTCCAGCCGGTCCAGGGCTTCCTTCACGGAAAGAACGGGGGTGACGCATACCCCGGGATCTTTTTCGAGGAAAAGTTTCCCGGTTTCCAGGAGCGTGGGTTCATCATCTACGTACAGGATGTGTATCACAGGGTATCAGCGTCCGCGGGCAGCATCTGGAGATCAATAGCAAGATACATTTCAACAACAGGCAATAAATTTATTGTGTTAAATATTTAATCCGAACAGAAATACGTCACCAAGCGGTATATGCACTTCCCAAATGCTGATTTTTAACTGACAACATTTTTATCGCAGTCAGGAAAGAACTGCCAAAAACTCCTGAAATGGGGATCCCTTTCGATCTACGGTCGCGGAAGTTCCATATCGATGACCTTGTCCACAAAAGTCGTCAGCTGGGTGAGGAGCATGGGATCGAGACCTTTCTCGACCGCAAGGAAGATCCCGGAGATCTCCATGAGCCGGAGCTTGTTGGTCACGAAGTGGATAAACTTCGAGATATTCGGGGAAGACAGGTAGATGAGCATGGTGCTGATCGAGTCGTAGAGGATACAGACTTTTTTATCGGGATATCCCTTCAGCGCTTCCGTGACGGCGATGCCCATGTCGGTCAGGTTCGAAGGGCTGTGAATGTAATGCACGACTCCGGGAACATTCACCACGCTCCCCATTGAATGCCGGGTGACCGTATCGATGAACATGACACTTTTGGGATCGATCCCGCTCTCCGCATAGAGTTTTGACAGGATGCTGTACGGGAAATTGGTCGTGATCACGATTGTCCGGTACCCGAGCGCTGAAATTTCCCGGATGAGTTCGATGTTGCGCTCGCGGATTTTCGCGGGTTCTGAAAGGACGAGGAACAGCTGTTTCTGTGCGAGATCATCGGAGTTGACAATGGATGGCACGCACGATCACCCTTCGAGGAATTTCCGGTATGCCTCGGGAATTTCCCGGTTCTTTTCTGCAATCGCCTTCTGGAATTCGCTGACGTTCGATGCGATCTGGCCGGCATTGCGTGCCTGCCCTTCGAGGGCCGTAACGATCTCGTCACGGGAAAGTTTGCCTTCCCGGACCAGGCCGGCAATTTCGTACAGGCTTTCGCTCACGATCTCGATCGGCTGCCGGAGGCGCATGGCCATCTCGGAGATGTACGCGAGGAGCGCTTCTTCTGCTTTGCGCTGTTCGGTGATATCCCGGCCGATCGCGATCTCGTGGGCCTCTTCGTACGACCCGATCCGCCGGGTGTTCCACGATATGATCCGCTCCTCGCCGGATTTTGTCCGGATCGTGGTTTCGAGATTCTCAAAATAACTCTGCCGGGAAATGATATCGACGATTCGCCGGGTGATGGTTTTCCGGTACCCTGCGTCGGGATAGATCTTCTTCCAGACATCGCGTTTGCCAACGACTTCGTTGCGGAGGTACCCGGTAATGGATTCCGCGGCCTTGTTCCAGACGAGGACCGTTCCGCCGGGCCCGAGAACCGCGAGAAGGATGTAAGCATTGTCGATGATACTCTCGCGGAACGCGTCGAGCTGCCGCTGGCCGGTGATATCGACCCCGACGCTGATGATCCGGGTGGAACCGCCGAGCGTGACTTCTTTTGTGTTCCACAGGATAATCCGGGACCCGCCCGACCGGGTCCGTATCGTTGTTTCAAGATTTTCAAAATATTTTTTCTTCGCAAGGATATCGACAAACTTTTTTGTTGCGTCCCGCCGGTATCCGGGATCGGGGTACAGGTTTTTCCAGACGGCCGGGTTTCCCACGACCTCAGCTGCAGTATAGCCGGTGATCGCTTCTGCCGCATGGTTCCATGCTACGATTTTTCCCGTGCTCTCGAGGACTGCAATCATAACGAGAGCATTTTCGAAGAAACCTGCTTCGATGCACGTCTTTTCATCAGTTCCTGATCCTGTCATAACCCCTCACGATAACCGCATCGGCATTGTTCGTCCTGATTGAATGAGCATTCAACGTGCAGCGATATGAATATATAGGTGAAAGCCCGGGGGAAAGGCGGGGGCCCGACAAAGCACTGAGAAAAATGTTCGTGCAGCACGCCGGGCAACACCCCCCGGGCGTATCCGGATCGCAAAAACGAGCGTGCCGGTTTTCCGGCGCTCCTTAAAAAAAAACGATCACTTCACGAATTTTATCCCGACATACAGCGGCCCGAGATAATCGTGCCAGGCAAGATCCGGGCCGAATCTTTCGTGAATTTTCTCGTTGAACTCTTTCTGCCGGATAACTTCCGGGAAGGCCCGCTTCCCTTTTTTCATCGAGAACCGGAGCCATTCGGTCCAGAGCAGCATGCACTGCACATCGCACACCGTATCGTGCCGCACATGGCGGGCGATGAATTCCTCGAACAGGGAGTGCTCATCCACAATTTTGATAGTAACACCGTACCTTCTCTTAATGGTTTTCCCCGGGCCAGTGGACTGCCCGGCACCGCCATCACACCGGAAGAGGGGTGTGCCCGGGCGATAAGGTTCAAGTGCGAAGGAGATGAAAAAGAGATCAAATGGCCGACTACGAATTCTGGATCAGCATGGTCTTTGGGATCTCGTTTGTCATAAATTTCCTGGTGGGAATCACCGCTATCGGCAGGCTGACACGGGGGCCCCGTCCCGCTGCCCGGGACTATAACTCCCCGAGGTTTATAGGCGGGCTCCTGCTCGGTTTTTTCGGTGGGGTCATGGCAAACGTTTTCCTGACCCTCTTCTTCGAAGGCCCGGCCCCGGGAAATATCCCGGCGTATGGGTGGATGGCCTGGGCAGTGGTCGTCCTTGCCGGCGGTATTATCATCACGATCCTGTATTTCATGGTGAAAGTGGAGCTCGACCGGAAGGCGCTCGGCGATTGAAACGTTCCGGTCCGCACGACAGCGTTTCCCTGTATGGGCAACCGTTACGCGTTTTTGAAAAAAAAGAACATGTTCGTCTACGATCGTTTCCCCGAACCCTTTTTTGCCGGGGTATGCTTGCGGAACTGGCTGAGGAGCCGGGGCGTTTTCTGATCCGGGGATTTTTTGCCGGTACGGGTTCTCCCGCCTGACTTCGGCTCTGCTTTTGCAATAGCGCCGAGACTTTTCTGCGGGCTGCGTTTCTTCGGAGGCACACCCGTTTCCATTACCCGTGCGGGATTCTCAACGGATTTTCCCCGGGAGAGAAAGCCCTTCTTTGTCGCGGGGGCCGGGGCCGGCCGATAGGTTTCCTTCCGGGAAGGACTTTCTTTTTTCGTAACTCCCATCCGGTCCTTGAATTTATCCAGGTGTTGCAGCAGTTTAAGGAACGTCGCTGCTTCTTCTTTCAGGTAAAGATCGATCCGGTCGAACTCTTTTGCTTCGTACCATTCCTTCACGTGGCTCCCGGGCAATTTTTTTGCGGAGAACGTATCGAGCCGGGCCCCGGTGAACCGGCCGCCATTCAGGAGAACGATGGTGGATTTCAGGTCAAAGCGTGGCCGCCTGAAGTAGAGATCCTGGCTGGAGGGCGCCGGGAGATGGTATTTTTTGCATTTCGCAATGAGCATCTCGTACTCGTAATCGAGGCCCATGCCAACGGGAATGAATTGGGTGAACGGGATCTCCGGTTTGAAGAACTGGTTATACAGTGTCGTGACGATGCTCTTCTCGGATCCCTTCCACTCCCGGTGAATGACCAGTTCCCCGAGAGGTTCTCCGGTGGTGAGATCGATCTTCTGGTATTGGATGGAAATTAATTTGTCAGTGGCGGGATCGGGCTTCTCCCCGGTCGAAACCCCAACCATGTGAAAATAATAAGCCGGCATAATCTTATCTTAGTCAAGATGAGAGATGAAATTCTTTTGTATCGCTCCTTCGTGCCGGGTCAGCAGAAGTCCCCGAGGGAAGCAGTTTAGCAGATATGAACGGAATTCAAAGTCAGCAGGGCAGTGTCCGGGCACGTGTATTTAGTAATACGCGGGTGGGACGCCGCCGGGTACGTCACTCCGGTACGTCACGCCTGTTTCTTCCGGTTTTTCTTTCCTGCTTTGCTCTTCTTCGCAGGTGAGACCGGCCCGCCACCCTCCTGCTCCATCTCCTCCTTTGCAGCAAGGAGCGCCGTTCTCTGTTCGCTCGTCGGGGCCGGGTACGCGAGCCTGAGGTGGTCCAGCGTCTCCTGGATTATAGCGGTGACGGCAAGCCGGGTGAACCACTTGTGGTCCGCGGGAATAATGTACCACGGGGCGTACTCCGTGCTCGTCGCATTGAACATCTCCTGGTACGCGTCCATATAGCTGTCCCAGTACTGCCGCTCCCTGATGTCGGCTGCCGAGAACTTCCAGTTCTTCCCGGGCTCATCGACCCGGTCAAGGAACCGTTTCTTCTGCTCGTCCCGGGAGACATTGAGGAAAAATTTCAGGACGATGATTCCGTTGTTCACAAGATAGTTCTCGAAACCGTTGATCTCATCGTACCTGCGGTTCCAGATGTTCCTGTCCCTGAGCTGCGGCGGGATCTGCTCCCGGTCGAGAAATTCCGGGTGGACCCGGACAACGAGAACCTCTTCATAGTACGACCGGTTGAATATCCCGATCATGCCCCGGGCAGGCAGGGCCTTTACATGCCGCCACAGGTAATCGTGGTCCAGTTCCTCGGCGCCCGGCACCTTGAAACTCGTGACGCTGACACCCTGAGGGTTGACGCCCGACATCACGTGCTTGATAGTGCTGTCTTTTCCCGCGGCGTCCATCGCCTGGAAGATGATCAGGAGCGCATACGTGTCCTGCGCATAGAGTTTGTCCTGCTGTTCCGAGAGTTTGCGGATGCCTTCTGCGATGGCATTTTCCGCGATCTCTTTTTTTACGAAATCGTCAACGTACCCCGGGTCGTAGTCCTTTCGCAGGTCTATCTTTTTTCCGGGCGGGACCCTGAGCTCGTCCATGAGCATCTTTGTCGGATCTTTCAAGAGCATCACCGTATTTTTGTACCAACGATGTGCTGTGCTATCAAAGCTCCGGTCTTTTGAGGCACGCATACAAAATCCCTGTGCTCCGGTATATTCAGGTTCTCCCTTTTTCCCGCGGGATCTTCCTGAAAAAATTTTCAGTAGTACAAAATTTGTTCTCCTGCAGTCTCTGTATAAAAAATATTTCCAGTGTGCATCCGGCGGAGAAAAACCGGACCGCCAAAGCGACCGTGCGGTCTTTTCCGGAAAAATTTGGTATCTCACCAAAATAATCGCAACCATCTTAACCAAGAAACGCGAATGGAGATCGTTCTTACCACGACAAAGCGTTATGGGAGGGGAGGAAATAATTGGCACATATTCATCTCGAGGACGGATCGTTCACCCTGTTCTTTGCAGTAGCATGGTGGGTCGTCGCCCTCGCCCTTATCGGGATCGCCATCTGGCTGCTGCGGTCCCGGTACAAACCGGACGATAAAAAGATCATCATCGCTGCATTCGTGACCGCGGCTGCATTTGCAATCTTCCAGGTCCAGATCCCGATCGCCGGCGGGGTGCACCTGAACCTGACGCCCCTCATCGGGATCCTGACCGGCCCGATTATCGGTACCCTCATCGTTTTTATCGTCAATGTCCTCTCGGCCGCAATCGGTCATGGCGGCTGGGGGCTCGTCGGGGCCAATGTACTGGTGAATTTTTCCGAAGTCCTTGTCGGGTACCTGACCTTCCATGGCATGAAGAGAATCACAACCGATCTCTTCTCTCAGGCCGGGGTCGCAACGTTTGCCGGATTGTTTGTCGGAAATATCGTTATGATCGCGATCATCCTGATCTCAGGAATCCAGGGCGTCCACCAGACACAGTCCCAGATCCTTGCCGGGCTCTCGCTCCTTGCCGCGGTAAACATGGGGGTCGCGATCATCGAGGCCTTCATTACCGGGTTTATCGTGGCATATATCGGGAAGGTCCGGCCCGATATCCTCAGTGGTGAAGGCGGCAGGAAATGATCGCCCTTAAGGAAAAGAAGGGCATTGTCCTCTTCTGCCTCATCCTCATTATTATCGCGATCATCTCCCTTGCCGCATTCCGGATGACCGGGCCAATGGGGATCGAGGACCGATACAGCACGGCAGTCGGTCTCCCCGCGACCGGGGATGCCGGTGAAAGCACCGGGTCCGGGTTTTCGATAGAAGGAAATCCGGTGCTTTACGTAATCGTTCTCGCGGTTCTGCTGGCCGTGGGTTTTATTGCGTACCGGTATCTTCCGAAACCCGGAGAGGGACCGGAGACCGGGAAGAAAGAATAAAAATGGATCTGGAGAAATTCTCGTCACGTCAAATTTTTTTCTAAAAAATTGACGCTTGCGTTCCCACCCCCGGGACTTCCCCACCGACTCACGCACTCACGACCCATGCGGGAACACCCGGTACCCGAGGAGTCGCTCACGCACGCGTGCGACCATGACGCCGCGCCATGGTCTCCAGGATTACGAGGCCTCGAATAAAGTTATAGCATGAAAGGAATGACAATTCCCACAAGCCAGCATCCTGATAATTTTTAGTCAAATCTTATCGAGAATGTCCTTACGGAATTTTTCAAGAGTCATGGTTTTTGGTTTGAAGAAACCGGCGTCTTCCAGGATCGCAGGAATCTGGTATCGCGTGAGGTTCTTGTCAGAGGTCAGGAAATAATCAGACCGGTAGGCCATTGCATATGCGAGGTGGGTCCGGTCCGTGGGTTCCCGGATCATCCGGGTGTCGATCTCCTCTTCCCCCATCTGGTAACAGAGAATTCGTACATAGTCATTCGGGAAGTGGATTGCTATATTCCAGTCGTCAAGTGCCTGATCCAGCTGCAAAATATACTCACTTGCATTCTCTTTCTCATGCATCTGGGCGAGGGCTTCGCCCAGTACCGAGATAGATGTCCTGATGTGGCAGCCTCTGTTGATGGCGTGTTCCAGAACGGTTATGATTTACGGGTAATCGATAGCTTGGAAGAATACGGCTGTATCAGGAAAAAGAGAGGCATTCATGGAATGATTGCTTTCAGCCGCTTCATAGTTTCCCGGAATTCCTCCTCACCGATTGCGGAAGAGATTTTTCCCCGGGTGACTGCGCCCCCGTACGGGAGCAGACCTCTCTGGTAAGGTTTTCCTATTACGTCTTCCGGATTGAATTTCTTATGCGGCATTCTCACCAGCTCATTCGTTTCTTCTGGGGTATTGGGAATCAGATAATGGTTTGTATGTGGCGGATGAGGGGTGTCTCATCGGAAAGACATGCACATTCTTTATCAAAATCTTTTCACATGATCGCCTATTCCAGGAGAAATTCCTACTGTAGAACTACATCCCCCGGCCCGTGCGGGAACGCCCGGCACATAAGAGGATCACACCCGCAACCGTGAAAGAAAATAAAAAGTTCAGAATTTTTTTGCGATTCCGTTTTCAGATCGCGATGCCGGAAATAATTTGCACGATCTGCTGAGCAGTTGCCGGATCGAATGCCCGTGCGATCGCGAGCCCGGAAAGCGCAGCGAACACGCCCCGGAAAATTTTCTTCGCGTGCCCGGTCTCTCAATAACAAATTCCTCCCGGGGATCCTGGCATTCCATTCCGGGTTGCCCCGACGGAAAAAAGGTCAGGGATCACAAAGGTGCCTCGACAGGATAAACCGGGTTAGTTGAGAAGTCCTGAAATGTAAAAACGACACAAAATCTGCAGAAAAAATCAGCGGCAGCTCTGTCCGGTCCCGCCCGGCACGGGCTTGCACCGGCATACGTCGATATCCTCCGGCAGGCCCGCGGGATTTCCTTCCCAGGCAAGTTTCCCATGGCAGATAACACAGACACGGTCTGCGACTTCAAGAACGTCGTCACGCCGGTGGGTGACAACAATGCAGGGGATCTGCATCTCCCTGACATTTTTCTTCAGCGCAGCTTTTACCCCCCGGTCCGACTCGGCATCGAGCGCGGTGAACGGCTCGTCGAGCATGAGCAGTGCCGGCTCGATGGCAAGGGCCCGGGCCAGGGCGACCCGCTGCTTCTGCCCGCCGGAAATGTTCCCGGCTTTTACCGGGGAGAGATCGATGATGTCGAGCAGGTCGAGCCAGCGATCGACACGCTCTGCGACAGTATGGCGCGGAAGATTCCGGGCCCGGAGGCCAAACGCGATATTCTCACGTACGGTGAGATGCGGGAAGACCGCGGAGTTCTGGAAGACGTACCCGATCCGGCGGTCCTCTGCCGGGACGTTGATTCCCTGCGAAGGGTCATAGACCGGGCTCCCGCCAAGCACGACCTTTCCGGAGTCCGGCACGAGAAGCCCTGCGATGATATTGAGCGTTGTCGATTTCCCGGCGCCGTTTGTCCCCATAAGTACGACAATCTCACCGGGTTTCACGCTGAACGAGAGTTCGAGGGAGAAATCCCGGAGTTTCTTTGCAATCGTCGCCTCAAGCATGGAATGCCTCCCTGCGGGTAATCAGCCGGACGGCGATCATGATCGCAAACGAGATGATGACAAGAATGATGGAGATCGCAATGCCGATCGTGTAGTCGCTTTCCATCCCGACATACACGGCGAGCGGCATGGTCTGCGAGACACCGGGGAGGTTGCCGGCAAACATGATCGTAGCGCCGAACTCGCCAAGCGCCCGGCCAAACGTCATGACCGCTCCTGAAACCAGCCCGCCCGCGGTGAGGGGGACCGTGATCAGCGCGAAGATCCGGAAAGGAGAGGCCCCGAGCGTGCGGGCGGTCTGCTCGTAGGCCGGGTCGAGCTGTTCGAAGAGCGACTTTGCCTGCCGCAGGTAGAACGGCGATGCGACAAAGATCTGCGCCATGATGACAGCGGTCGTGGTAAACGCGATCGGGATGCCGAACATGTTGAAATACCGGCCGAGCAGCCCGACCCTTCCCCAGAGAACGAGCAGCGCCACGCCGGCCACGGCCGGGGGGAGGACGAGCGGGAGATCGATGAGCGTATCCACGATGACTTTACCGGGATAATCGATCCGGGTATGGAAGTATGCAAACGGCGTCCCGACAAGAATAACGACGATGAGCGTGATAATTGTCGTGAAGAAACTGAGGTAAAGTGCCGAGATGACTTCCGGGTTGGAGAGAGAGGCTATGAATTCCTCCGGGGGGATCCTGAAGAAAAGCGCCGCGATCGGCAGCGCGAGGTACAGCGTGACAGCAAGGATGAGGACTGCGGCAAGCACGTACGTGAGCGTGCGCCGGTGATTCCTGTTTTTCGGAACGGGTATCTGCATCAGGGCTGTCCTTGCCGGTGAGTCCCGGCGGGGCTGGGATCGTTGTCCGGATTATTTTTGGCTGAAGAGAAGTTGTCCGGCAGAAAAATAAAGGGTGGGTTTAGAGCGGGCGGAACCCGTAGTCCCTGAGGTCCTGCTGGCCGACAGCCGAGAGCATGAAGCTCTCGAACATTCCGGCGGCGCCGGAGTTCGTCGACTCTTTCATGGTAGCGATCGTGTAGGTCTGGAGATAGTTGTCCTTCTTCGGGATTGTTATTGCAACGTAGGTGTCCTTCGGTGCAGCGGTGTAGGTCGATTCGTACACGAACCCTGCGTCGACTTCGCCGAGTGCAACCTTGGTCGCGACTGCGGGTTCTGAAGTATCGTAGGTGACAACGTTGCTGTATACAGAATTGTTCCAGGCCTGGTTGTAGGTCGACTTTGCGAGGTTCGCAAGCGTGCCGTACGTCGCAGTCCCGACGGGAACGCTCTTATCTGCCATGGCGATCTTCAGCCCCGGTTTTGCAAGGTCGGCAAGCGACTGGATGTTGGCCGGGTTCGATGCCGGGAGGATCACGATGACGTAGTTGGAGGTGAGCGGCTTGACCGTACTGTTGACGAAGTAGCCCTCGTTGGTGAGCGCGGTCGTGTACGAGTTGCTCGCAGAGATGAACACGTCAGCGTATGCGCCGTTCTCGACCTGGGTCTTCAAGGCCTGCGTGCCGTCGAGGTTGAACACAACGTGGTGGCCGGGGTACACTTTCTCGAAGTCAGAGGCGAGTTTCGGCGAGACGCCCTTGAGCGAGGCAGCGGTGAACGCGATGACATTCCCGGAGGACGGGGTGTAAACCGGTGCCGGGGTACTGGTCGCTGTTACGGCAACCGTTGTTGCGACCGGGGCCGCAGTAGTCGTTGCCGGCATTGCTGTCGTGTCTGCCGGGGTCGCGGCGGGTACGGCAGCCGTTGTGGCGGTTGCCACCGGTTGGCCCGGTGACTGGGTCGACGTGCACCCTGCAAGGAAAACCGAGGCGAGGAGAAGTCCGCATACGATTCCGATAAGGATCGCGGGGTTCATGCCCGTTCCCTTATGAAAAGCAGCAATTCGTTTCATAGCATATGCATTGAATTGTTTGTGGTTAAAATAATTCCTTTTTGTTTTACTCTGATATGAAGTTAAATGAAATTATTATATAATTGCCACGCTAAGCGGTACCTGCCCCGCGTGGATGAGATTCACGGAGGCAAGGCGAAAACCATAGAAGGAATGATCAGGATCGGGATTTTCCCCTGCGGGAAAATCCTTCTTTTCTTTTATAACGTCAGGTTTTGTAACGCTGGGCGTTAAGTATATCTGGAAGATCCTCTGATTGTGGATCTGGTGAACGTATGAAGATCAGTGCACGCAACATACTGAAAGGCAATGTAAAGAAGATCGTAGCAGGTGCCGTAAACTCCGAAGTGACCATCGAGCTCCCGTGCGGACAGGAGATCACGTCCATCATCACGAAGACTTCTGTCGCAGCGCTCGGCCTCGCGGTCGGGAAGCCGGCGTATGCAGTGATCAAGTCGAGCGAAGTAATGATCGCAGTCGACTAAGCATCTCCTTTTTTTACGTTTCAAAAAATCCCCGGTGCGCTCCGGATCGTGGAGCCATTACGATGCCCCGGTGGAATAAGCGGGGCGGCCGGTCAAAGGCATTATCCGGGGCCGGAAAGGATTGGCCGAATGGTTTTTCTGGATTTTTCCCGCTATTTTTCAAAGAGCCTGTTTTTTTTATGCCGGGAAATCCGGGCCCGGGACATCTCAGCTCCCGGGTTTACCTTCCCGTAAACCCGGGCGAGCTGCTTCCGGGCGCATCAGGATGAAGGGCTTCTGGGTCGTCCTTGCCGAATATTCCATGTCACTGTCATGTATCATCGCCATGGTGAACTGCTGCGGATCGGTGAAACGGTATGATGTGATGAAATCGACATCCAGGGAGAAAAATGCGTCCGGGATAATCGAGCAGCCCGGTCCCGAGAGCCCGATCAGCCGGGCATTTTTTGCATGGCCCGCCAGCCCGGCATAGGTAGTGTCAGCGAGCGCAGACGCCGGGAGAATCACGACATCGGCCGAACGGAGCACCTCCCGGTACTCTTCGCAGGGATGCAGGGTAACGCCCGGAGGGCCCTGCGATATGTCGTTTCCCACAAGGATCGTCTGGTACGTTTCCGGGGGACCTGGATCAAGCACGTGGACTTCCCGGCATAATCCGGCGAGATCCCTTACTTCCCGGCAGAACCCGGCAAAAACGACCACGTCGTCAGCCGCTACAACACGCGAGATTGCCGGGTACCGGCGGGAAAATTCTTCCTCCGGCTTCCAGCACTGCGCCCTGTAGCCCCGCTTCCGTATGGATGCACAGCCAATGAACCTCTGTGAAAGGGCGGACAGTGCTGCGACGCCGACTGACTTTTCCCAGGAGCGGGACGATCGGATGCACGTCTCTGCGACCTCGAAAAGCGATCGTCCCACGAGCTCACGGACTTTTATGATCTCCAGCGGGTTTTCGGTAATCCCGTTTCCTGTACCGGGAACTGCGGCAGCAAGCCCGCATTCATTCCCGGAACCGGTGAGCGCGGTCCACCGGGGCTTGAACCCGATCGTAAGGAGATGGCCCGGCCTGGCTTCGGCCGCTGAATAGAATTCCTTCAGCCGTTCAAGGGTGAGGAGAAGCGCCGGGGTACCTGACCGGCGACGGGGATTCCCCGGGATTTTTGCGTCCATGCACGTCCTCCTATAGACTCGTCCATCGGACGATAAATACATTTTGTTAACTTTTCTGTAAAGTTAAACGAAAAGTATTATTACATGGGGCGCAAATGTTGTTATTGTCCCTTTGGAGGAACGCGCCAACCGGACATGCACACAAACGTCAGAACAAAATACCGCTATGATTGTCCGGGAACTGAGAACCCGGACCAGCTCATCACATCATCAACCGGGAGGCACCGGGATCATCAGGACGATGATCCTTTCCCGATCAGAAGTCTCATGCAAACTCCTCGTGTAACCGCCCGGTGCTTCCCTTAGAAAATCGTGGCAGCGAAACAGATGCCTCTGGAACTAAACCTTCCCATCAGGTCCGGGAAATTCCCGGACCTGCATTGCCTCTCTTATAAGGAGACCTGACAGGAAATGATCACCCGGCACCACGTCGCACTGGCCCTGATGTGCTCGCTCATCATTGTCACCGCGATCGTACCGTTCGACCCTGGACTTCTCCTTGCGCTTGCCGCCGGAACCTGCATTGGTGCAGTCCTGCCGGATATCCAGATGACCAGGCCGAAAAAATTTTGCGTACGCACGCTTGCATGGTGCATCGTCCGGTTCACGACACGGTTATGCGTGCCGGTTATGTGCCGGAGTTACCGGATGATCCCCGGGTTCCGCGCGGATCCCCGCGACAAGCGGCTGACACATTCTGTTCCCGGCATCCTGGCCATATTCGGAATTCTTGCGGGAATCCTGTACGGTTTTGCGGTTCTTGCCGGGCAATTTCATCCGCCCATGATGTTCAATGCATTCCTTGCCGGCGCATTCATCGGGATGGCACTCCATCTCGCCGAGGATCTCTGCACCCGGAAAGGAATCGCACCCTTCTTTCCGTTCTGCGATCTCCACCTTAACGGCTCCATCCGGCCCTGCGATACCGGCGACCGGAGGATCGGGCAGTTCCATGTCCAGCATTGTTCTGTTCTTGTCGGTTTTCTTGCACTCAGCGCCGCGGGCATGATACCCCCGGGATACATTCTTCCCGCAGGGCTCATCGGTTCCATCGCGTGCGTCGTGTGGATGATCTCGCTCTCTTCCGTGAAAATTTCACCCGGAGATACGCAGCCGCCACGCGCCCCGAACGGAAACCCGGCCCCATCGTAAGATCCGGTATTTTTCCAAAAGCTCCGATCATCACCGTGCCGGGCAGAGCCGCTTCAAACACCGGGCCGATGCAGGAGAAAAATGCTTTTCATCCGGAGCGGGAACCGGTACGCATGCAGGAAACCGATAAGCCGCCGTGCCTGTTCTCTTACGAGCCGATCGGCACCATCCATTCGCCCTGGACTGATATTGAAGGGATGCCGATCCAGCCGGCCGGGGCCCGCGGGGTCAGGGGCACGGTCGAAGTCTCCGGAAAATTCCAGGAAGGACTGAATGGAATCGAAGGCTTCTCCCGGATCATCCTCATCTATTCGTTCCACAAGTGTACGGGATCCGCACTCACCGTAAAACCGTTTCTTGACCCGACACCCCGCGGCGTGTTTGCGACCCGGGCGCCACGCCGGCCCAATGCCATCGGGCTCTCGATCGTCCGACTTGTGGAACGGGACGGGCGGACGCTTGTCATTGAAGATGTCGATATCCTTGACGGGACACCGGTCCTCGACATCAAGCCCTACGTGCCGTTGTTCGATTCTCACCCGGAAGCTGCGGCGGGATGGTTCGATCGGGTCGCACAGAACGCAGAGAACTGCCGGTCTGATGGCAGGTTCCGGTAGCGTTCCTGGCGGACATGTGGATCCCTTTCGTCAAAAGAATCTTCCGGGTCTCCTCATCGATACGGTGAAACATCCGGTAAAAAATAAAAAAAATGCTCTGTAGAAATCATTTTAACTTTGTCAAAAATCTTAGAAAAATGTGAGCGTGACCCCCTTTCTCCCCAGAGGGGGAGGCATCCCAAGGGGTGCATCCCCTTGACCCCCATTCCGCGAAACGTTTTTAGTTTCTTGCCCGGCGAGGGCCCGAAGAGGCGCCCCAGCGACACCCGAAGGGGGAGGGGAATACTCGCAAAATCAAAAATTATATTTGGATTTTCAATTAAGAATGAAATTCAAACGAGGATTCCTACAGAGCAAAAAAAATTTGAAAATTCAAGAAAATTGTTTATTCTTTTTTCTGCTGGTTCTCCTCCAGCTCTTTTGACATGTTCATGACAATCTGCCGGAAGCCATCGATCATCTCGGCAAGTGTGCCGATCTCGTCATCGGATTGCACGTCAATCTTCGTATCGAAATCCCCGCCAGCGACCCGGGTCGTTTCCTCAACGATCCGGTCGAGCGGCCGGATGATGATCCGGTTGACAAAAATTACCATGACTGCACCGATAATTACCGTTGCCAGGATCACGACGATGAGGACATCCAGGTTCGTCTGCCGGGCTGCGGCTTCCATAGGGGTCACGTTCTCGATCACGACAACGGCGCCAAGCTTCGCACCGCTCCCGTCGTACAGGGCAAACCCGCCGCTCACGTAATCGCTGCGACCGTTGCTGAACCGGCTGAAGATGTTCCCTTCGTCAGTCACGGTGTCGAGATCCTTTTCGGTGAACCCGTACGTTTTGAAATCAGAAACGTCACCGGTCGTCGAATCGACGACAACGTAATCCGGAAGATCATCATAATTATTTGCCAGGCCGGCTGTACGGCGAATCGTCGCCCACTGGGTCGGATCGATAAACTGCTTTTTTATCACGATACCGTAATCGTTCCCGGTCTCCTGCTTTATGGTCCGGATAAAATCATTGATCTCTTCCCCGTACTCGACGTACCCGATAACCGTGTTGCCATTGTAGTACGGGTGAACCACCCGGAGGGCAAACGCCGTTGCATCGAGATCCAGGCCGGTACCCCAGTCATGGGTCTTCTGGGCCGTGATGAACGAAGTCCTCGTCACCCGTTCGCCGAAATAAGAGGGTTTGGCCATCCGGAGAAACGTGTGGCTGTCTGTGCCGATGAAACTGAACTGGGTGATGCCGAGCGTTTTGTACTGCCCGTAGAGATCGCTTGTCGCATTGTAGAGGGCGTTCCGATCGTTCGTGTTGTAGATATCCTTGTACTGCTGGTTCGTAACGAAGCCGGTAAGGGATGCCTTGAGGGTCCGGATGTCGTTCTGCTCGAGATCGTAGAAAGACTTCTTTGCAGCATGGATCCCATCAAGGGTGACAGAATTTACATTAGCCGCTTCGATCTGGATCGCAAAAAAATAAAACGTGGCGGAAAGGATGACGATTCCGAGAACCACAACGGGCAGCAGTTTCCATTTTATTCCCAGCTTCAATTCAGTTCACATCCGTTCCAAGGATCTCTTTTGCCGCCATTTTGATCTTCAGGAGCTTGACCGGATCGTCCGGCGTCCTCTCATTGAATGACATGAGCACTCCGCTTTTCAGGCCGATTTTTCCCCGGGTAACACCCTTATCCATGTTTTTTGCTGCAATGATCACGTTGATCTTCTCCGAGAGCTCCAACAGTTGCCCGATAATAACCACATCCGAAACGCTTTCGCTGGACTGGATTGTTCAGTGAATTTCTATATATTAGTGGAATTAAACTATATTTAAAAGTAATTTTCTCTATATTTTATGGGGGAATCATAGGACCCGGATGACTCGTGAGATCTCGTGATACTCCGGTGACCGGGATAAACCGGAGAAAGTACCCGGTTAATCAAAAGTATCTGCACCGGAAATAAAAAAAGAAAAAAGTCAGGTAAAGGCCGGGGCACCGAATTCCCCGGAACCTGACAGCGTGATAACCTCGTACGGGCAGGCCCCGACACAGTTGCCGCACCCGGTGCACCGGTTGATATTGACATGTACTGCAAAAGCCATGGGAATCGTTCTCCGGAGTTCAATGGATTGTAGAAAATGAACGGTCAAGATTAGATATTATAAACTTTTGAAATGGCAAGTTGATTTTCTGTTGACACAGGAGGAACGAGGGCCGGATTTTTTCCGGCTGCATTGCGTGGCTTGTCTTTTCTGGAACAGATCCGGAGATTTTTAGTCAGGACAACAGAACGGGGAAACCTCCATCCGGCTGTCCGAATCCTGAACCCGTTATTCGCGCGTTTGAGGCAATCAGAGATCTCATATCCTGCAGGTTTTGGAAAAAAGAATCGTTCCGGAAAAAAGAGGATCTGTACCGGACAAATCCGGAAAATTTTCCTCCCCGGTGTTAATGACATTCGGAATTCAGGTTCTCGTGTTAATTCCTTGCAAAATAATTCGTTTTACATTAAGTAATTCCATTTTACTCGTCGGAAAATTGAGAATATTTAATTACAGTACTCAACAACCCTAACAATTAGGCAAAGATGTTGGTGATGTAATTGGCATTTGCGGTTCATATCAACCTGGAACGATGCACGGGCTGCGGTAACTGTGTTACAGCGTGCCCGGTCGACGCTCTGGAGCTCTTCACGGTGGAGCCGGTAACGAATGATAAGATCTATTCTGTCCAGGACGGGAAGTCCGTGGTACTCGATTTCAAAGCCGAGCTCTGTGCAGGCTGCGGTGTTTGTGTCGAAGCGTGCCCGTACGACGTTATTGCCCTTGCCGGACCGGCTCAGACGGGATTCGCCGGCCGGCCGGAGACAGCCCACCACTAGAGAACAAAAAAATCGCCGAATCATTTGCAGACAATTCAGAAAAAAACGCTAATCGAATGTGCAGCGGTATTTCCACACACACGAGGAGAAACCATGACAAATAAAATTACCTTAAACCTGATCACATGCCGGACCATCCAGCAGGGTGTCGGCATGGAGGCGGGCAAGACTTCCCAGAAGTACTTCGACGCCTGCACGATTATCCACATGCACCCCGAGGATCTTAAAAAACTCGGCGCATGGAAGAACACGAACGTCAAGGTGACGAGCTCGGTAGGCAGCGTTATTGTAAAAGCTGTCGAGACCCGCGAGGACCTTGTCCCGGGCCTCGCCCACATCCCGATGGGACCCTGGGCAAACCGGATCGTCCCGGCCTACACCTATTCAACCGGCGAGCCCTGCTTCAAGGGATTCCCGGTCGACATAGAAGTAGCCGCGAACGAACGCATCATGGGAGCAGTCGAGATAGTACAGGACGCCTGCGGCCTTATCCGGAAGTGATGATCGATGCCAAAAGAAGTAACTGATGTAATCTGCCCGTTCTGCGGTACCCTGTGCGACGACCTCGTCATCACCGTGTCCGATGACAACAAGACGATCCTTGGTGTCAAGAACGCCTGCGCCATCGGCGCCGAGAAGTTCAACCACCAGCGCCTCCCCGGCCGGGTCAAGCTCCCCCGGATGAGACAGGCTGACGGAACTTACAAGGAAGTCTCCTACGATGAAGCCATCGACTGGACCGCAAACATGCTGGTCAAGTCGAGAAAGACCCTGATGTACGGCTGGGCATCCACGAGCTGCCAGGCCATGTCCATCGGCCACGAGATCGCCGAGAAGGTCGGCGGTATTGTCGACAACTGCGCAACGGTCTGCCACGGATCCTCGCTCATCGCCATCGAAGATGTCGGTGTCCCGAGCTGTACGCTCGGTGAGGTCAAGAACCGTGCCGACCGCGTCGTCTTCTGGGGATGCAACCCGGCTCACGCCCACCCCCGGCACATGTCCCGGTACTCGATCTTCCCGAGAGGTTTCTTCACCGTCAAGGGCCACAAGGGCCGGAAGATCTACTGCGTGGACTGCCGGTACACGGACACTGCAAAGGTCGCCGATGAATTCATCCAGGTCCAGCAGGGCTACGACTACGAGCTCCTCAATGCGTTCAGGACCGCAGCCCGCGGCGAAGCGCTCCCCGACTTTGTCGGCGGCGTACCCAAAGAGAAGATCCAGGAAGTCGTCGATGACTTAAAGTCGGCACGGTTCGGTATCATCTTCTTCGGCATGGGACTTACCCACACGATGGGCAGGAACCACAATATCGATATCGCCATCAACCTGACCCGCGACATGAACGACTACACGAAATTCGCGATCATGGCAATGCGGGGCCACTGGAACGTTACCGGTTCCGGCCAGGTCCTCGGCTGGCAGTACGGGTTCCCGTACGCAGTCGACCTCTCGCGGAGAGACCAGGCACGGCACCAGACCGGTGAGACGACATCCGTCGACCTCCTCAACCGGAACGAAGTCGAGGCCTGCTTCTATATCGCAACCGACCCGGGTGCACACTTCCCGATCGATGCGATGATCAGCAGCTCCAAGAAACCGACCATCTGTATCGACCCGCACATCAACTGCACGACCGAGATCTCCGACATCCACTTCCCGGTCGCCATGGTCGGCGTCGAAGTCGGCGGCTGCGCCTATCGTATGGACAACGTCCCGATCGAGACGAGGAAAGTCGTCGACCCGCCGGAAGGCGTGCTCACGGACGAGGAACTCTTAACCAGGATCAACAAGCGCGTTGATGAACTCATGGCAAAGGGGGCCCAGTAATGTCAGAATTTGTAATCAGGAATGGTCACGTCTTTGACCCGACCCAGGGCATCAAGGGCGACAAGAAAGACATCGCTGTCAAGGACGGCAAGATTGTCGAAAAGGTCGGCTCCTCGGCACGAGTCATCGATGCAAAGGACAAGACCGTCATGGCAGGCGCCATGGAGATCCACGCCCACGTGGCGGGACCCAAGGTCAATGCGGGACGCTGGTACCGGCCCGAAGACAAACACTTCGACTCCCACAAGACCACCGGCATCACCAGGATCGAGGGCGGCAAGTCGATCCCGACCGTCTTCAAGACCGGCTACGAGTACGCCCGCATGGGGTTCACGTTTGCGATGGAAGCGGCAATGCCCCCGCTCTACGCCCGGCACGTCCACGAAGAGATCCACGACACGCCAATCATCGACGAAGCTGCACTCCCGGTTTTAGGCAACAACTGGTTCATCCTTGAGTACCTCAAGAACCATGAAGTCGAGAACACCGCAGCCTACATCTCGTGGGTTCTCCGCCAGACCAAGGGTTACGGTATCAAGTGCGTCAACCCCGGCGGCACCGAAGCCTGGGCATGGGGACTGAACTGTCTTACCATCCACGACCCGGTCCCGTACTTCGAGATCACTCCCGCAGAGATCATCAAGGGCTTAATCGAGGCAAATGAGTACCTTGGCCTCCCGCACTCGATGCACCTGCACCAGAACGATCTCGGCAACCCCGGCAACTACAAGACCACCATCGACTCCCTCAAGCTCGCAGAAGGCATCAAGGCGACCAATAACTTCGGCCGCGAACAGGTCCTTCACTCGACCCACCTCCAGTTCCACTCCTATGGCGGAACCAACTGGGGCGACTTCGAGTCCAAGGCAAAGGAAGTCATGGACTACGTCAACAAGCAGAAGAACCTCACCATCGATACCGGTAACGTCACCCTCGACGAGACCACCACGATGACTGCCGACGGTCCGTTCGAGCACCACCTCCACGGCCTCAACCACCTCAAGTGGTTCAACGTTGATGTCGAACTCGAGACTGCAGCAGGTATCGTTCCGTTCATCTACGACCCGGCCAACGCAGTCTTCTGCTCCCAGTGGGCAGTCGGCCTCGAGATTCCGCTCTATGCAAAGGACCCGATGCGCTGTTTCATCACCACCGACCACCCGAACGCAGGACCCTTTACCCGGTACCCGCGTGTCTACTCGTGGCTCATGTCCAAGAAAGTCCGCGACGCTCTCCTCAACGGCTTCAAGAAGGCCGACAAGGTTATCGGCGCAACCACGCTCGCTGAGATCGACCGTGAGATCACGCTCTACGAGCTCGCAGCCATGACCCGTGCGGGCCCGGCAAAGGCACTCGGCCTTGCGAAAGACTACGGCGGACTCAGGACCGGCATGAACGCCGACATCGCCATCTACAATATCAACCCGGACAAGTTCCCCTCAACAGGACCGGAGATCGAGAAGGCATTCGCCCAGGTCGCGTACCTCTTCAAGGACGGGAAGATCTGTGTCGAGGACGGCAAGGTTGTCGACATGGGACACAAGAAGACCTTCTGGGTCGACGCGAAAGTCAACGAGAACAAGCAGGTCATGCATGATATCCGGGAAAAATTCCTCCGCTACTACAGCGTAAACGAGAACAATTACCCGGTCCCCGAGAGCTATGCACCGCACCAGCACATCATCAGCGTGGATGCAACCAAGGCGTAGGTGAACAGACATGGAAACCGTTACACTCACCGTAAAAAAGGTACCGGAACTCTTCCTCGAATGCGAGAAGGTCAACCCCGACGCATTTGCAGGAAAGTCTGCCGCCGAGATCGAGAAACTCCCGGCGTACCAGGGCAAGGAAAACTCGACACTGGGCGAATATTTCGCAGTCGCGGGCAATGCAGGTGCAACAGCAGCGGATACAAAGATCGTCATCAACGGCGACTGCACCAAGATGAAGTACATCGGCGCGAAGATGACCGCCGGTGAAGTTGTCGTCAACTCATCCTGCGACATGTACACCGGCAGCTGGATGTCCGGTGGCAAGCTGAACGTCAAGGGCGATGTCCACTCGTTCTGCGGCCTCGCGATGGCGGGCGGAGAGTTCACCATCGAAGGCAACGCGGGCAACTACCTCGGCGCCGCATACCGTGGCGACTGGAGAGGCATGAGCGGCGGAACCCTTCGCGTGAAGGGCAATGCAGGCTCGGATGTCGCGACCTTCATGATCGGCGGCGTGCTGATCGTTGAGGGCAATGTCGATATCCACCTCGGCACCCACATGGAAGGCGGCAAGATCATCCTCAAGGGCAACGCGAACCGCCGGGTCGGCGGCCAGCTGGTCAAGGGCGAGATCTATGTCTTCGGCTCGATCAACGTCATGATGCCCGGCTACAAGCCGGTCGGCGAAGTCGATCTCGATGTCGATGGCACCAAGGCAAAATTCATTGATTACATCGGCGACCTCGGCGAACGCCACCCGAAACGGAAGGGCGAGACCGTCTACGGTCACCTCTACATGAAAAAATAATTTTTTTGTAACGCACCAGCATCACATCGTGCGGGGCCTCATTCCCGCACAATTTTTTTTAAATTTTTTTCGTGAGGGCACTAGCTGAAAATCGTACAGGTTTTCAGGAAAGCAAAAGAAAAGTTTTGGAAATTTTTTGGAAATTTTTTTTCATTTTTTTTGTAATTTTTATTTTTGAAATTTTTTTTCAAAGATTTTTTGAGAAATTTTTGAAAGACAGCTGGAGTTCTCCCCAACCTTAGCAATCGTTTGAGGTCCGGGTCGGCCCTGGTAGCACTACTCCCGAACCGGGCCCTCCGTCGGAGAATGATCCCTGAAAAGATGGGTGTCCGGGCGGGATCATCTTTTTTACAGATTGAGCCCCGTTTGACAAACGGGGCATTTTAATGGCTTTTTACATATTGGCTTCCCTGATGCTCCGGTCCAAAAAGTGCCTTATTCATGCAAATTACCAGCTATAAACTCCCGGGAACGCCATTAAAATCGTCCGTTTTGCGATTTTACCCCGGTCACGAAACCTGCGCTAATGGGACCTTATTAGCCGGCAGATCTCACCTTTTTTCGTGCTCCAGGCCAGTTTTGGGAGCGCCGGATCGTATGATCCAGGGTGGATCAACAGTTACGCATCGGAGAAATCAGTGCGAGTGCGGTGGCAGCCCTTCATGGCTGTGCTCCGCGACATGGTGGTGTCCGATCCCGGATTCTGTTGCCGGATCGATATGGATCGTTGCATCGGAGAGATACTTCAAGTGATGCAGGAGTTCGTGCCGGTACTCCATCGCGATCGCGTGCCCTTCTTCCACCGAAAGATTCGAGTCCACGGTCAGGTTGACCTCCGCGTGGAGCCGGTGCCCGAGCCACCGGACTTTCACATCGGTGACTGCCTTCACGCCTTTGACATGCCCCGCCGAGTGCCGGACCTCATCGGTGATGGCCGGGTCAACACCATCAAGTAGCCGGGTGAACACCGTCTTTGCAGACTCCCAGACGATGCCGAGAATGGCGACGGTAATGATGAGGCCGACAATCGGATCTGCAAGCGGGAACCCAAGCCAGACACCGAGAGCCCCAAAGAGCACGGCAAGGCTCGTCAGTCCGTCCGCCCGGGCGTGCTGGCCATCGGCAACAAGAGCGGCACTCCCGATCTCAGTCCCGACCTTGATGCGGAGCCGGGCCACCGCTTCATTCCCGATGAACCCGGCGATCGCTGCGGCCGCAACGGCCCAGAGGAACGTAACCTCCTGCGGGTGGAAGAACCGGTCGATGGAGATGTAGCCGGCAACGATCGCGGAGATGAGGATCATCAACACGACAAAGACGCCCGCGAGATCCTCGACCCGGCCGTACCCGTACGTGAAGCGATCGTTGGGTTTCCACCGGGCGAGGATGAACGCGAAGAGGAGCGGGATCGCTGTCAGTGCGTCGCCAAAATTATGGATAGTGTCAGCAAGCAGGCCGATGCTTCCGGAGAACCAGACGATGACGAGCTGGAAGAATGCGGTGAGGAACAGACCGGCGAACGACCACTTCACCGCCCAAATTCCCCGCTCGGTCGTGAGGATGGAAGGGTCCACGATTCCATGCGTGTGGCCGTGCCCGCCTTCTGTCCCGGTGTGATCGTCTTCGCGGCCTGCGTCACGATTGCGATCGTGGCTGTGATCGTGATTGCTTTCGTGATCGTGCTCGTGATTGTGATCGTGGTCGCGATTGTTGTCGTTACCCTTATCGTGATCGTGATCCCGGTTTGGATCGTGATCCGGATCGGGATCGCGATGTGAATCGTGGTCATCGCTCCGTGAATTCATGTCACGGCCCTCCGGGTTTTTATTTTCCCGGCTATCGATTCCTCGATCCCTTTCATCTTCTCGATCCCGGGCCTGCCCTCGCGACAATAGTGAAGCAGCAGGTGGAAATAATCCGCGGTCAGGTCCTGGTACTCTTTCCGGTACCGGACCTCGACGCTCGTATCGCCCGCGAAACCCTTGATCGAGACAAACAGTTCTTTCTCAAAAGAAAAATATGGTTTCCCGGAGAGCTCCATGGTCCGGACCGGGCCGAACTCTGCAAGGAACTGCAGAAACTCCGGACTCAGCGGTTCGTCCAGCACGAACTCCTTCATGAGCGAGCCGTCCACGCAGACCTTGGTCTGGACCGACTTCACGATGCGCATTGTTCTGCAACCTCAAGGATGGCGCTGGTCGCAACCCGGCATTCTTCCGGTGTGTTAAACCAGGAGAAACTCGCCCGCACGCACCCTTTCCCGCCATCGATCCGCTCATGGACGAGCGGGGCGCAGTGGAGTCCGGTCCGGGTGATGATGCTGTACGCCTTTGCGAGGATGAAGCCGGCCTCATCGTTGTCGAGCCCGCGGATGTTGAAGGAGACGATCGGCAGCTCGGGGTTTTTGTTGTACACTTCGATATTTTTGGCCTTCGCCAGCTCCGCGATGAACTGCCGGCTCAGCTCGTTGCCCTTCCTCTTGATCTCTTTTATACCAACGGACTCAATGAACCGGACTCCCGCGAGGAGCGAGGCGATGCCGGGATAGCCGGGGGTCCCGGCCTCGAACCGGGTTGGCATCTCGGCCGGCTGGAACGGCGACTTCGAGTCGGTACCGGTGCCGCCCTGCTTCGTGATCGCAACTTTCTCCGGATCCCGCAGGTAAAATCCGCCGCTGCCGGCAATGCCGAAGAGCGCCTTGTGCCCGGTAAAAGCGAACGCATCGACCGGAATATCGGTCAGGTCTACCGGGATGTGCCCCGCGGTCTGGGCCCCGTCAGCGATCAGGAAAATTTCATTGGCCGCGAGGTATTCCGCGATCGGTTTGAGATCCTGCACCGAGCCAAGGACGTTGCTCCCATGCGTCATCGCAACGAGCCGGGTCTCCGGCCGTATGGCTTTTTTTATCGCGGCGAGGCCAATGCGGTTGTCTGTGAAGGGGACGATGTCGAGCGAAATTTTCTTTTCAGCTTTGAGCGTGTGCAGCGGCCGGAGCATGGAGTTGTGATCGAGTTCTGTTGTTATTGCATGGAACGGAGCGCCGGCATTTTTCGCGAACCCGTGGATCAGGATGTTGAGGGCGTCGGTTGCGTTGCTCGTGAAGATGAAATGATCCGGTTTCTCCGCGTGAAAAAATCCTGCGAGAGCGCTCCGGGTTTCCTCCGGGTAATCGGTCGCACCCCCGAGCGTCGACCGTCCGTGTTCGAAGACGGGAGAACGCAGGCACTTCTCGACTTCCGCGAGAACGGTCTCGGGCTTCGGCCACGTGGTCGCAGCGTTGTTGAGGTAGATACAGGGTGAGGCGTCCAGCCGGGTCTCTGCCATTGTTCCAGTATAGGTAATTGTTCTTCTTGGTTCTTCCGGAAACCGGGCTGGTTTCGATCCCGCCGGGGCTGACGGCATCGCATTTAAATTCAATACCCTAATAAAGTCTGAATGATAATAGGTTTATGTTACCTGATATCAGGGCATTCACGAGGTTATTACAATGGACAAATACAGGTGCATGATGTGCGGTCATGTCTATGACCCGGCAGTCGGAGAAACAAAGGCGTTCACCACGATCCTGTGCAATTCGACCGAGATGAAGGATTACGAATGCAAGATCATGTCGGCAGAACCGATCAAGGCCGGCACTGACTTCTCGAAACTTCCCGCCGACTGGAAATGCCCGACCTGCGGCGCAGCCAAGTCCTACTACCGCAAGCAGGTGCCCGACACCCTTGCCGCAATGCGGACGATCAGCTACTAAAAAATCCTGGCGGCGTTCCCGCCATTTTTTTTTATTTTCTTTTTCTCAAGAGCGGAGACTTTCTGATCCAAAATAAATTTTTAAAAAATAACAACACAAAGGGAGCCCTTTTTGGCTCATACTCTCAGCTCATATAGAATAAGTCACAGTAACTCATTTTAATAAATAGATTAATCGTGTCCTACAAAGATGAAATTCTATGGATGATATTTTAACGATAATTACAAGTTTATCCAGCGGGTTAATTGGTGCGATATTAGTTTTTTTTCTCGTTCAATGGGAAGAAAATCAAAAACGAGATAAAAAACGAAAATTTGTCGCTAACGCGTTTCGTATAGAGATAGAAAAATATCAAAAGTTTTTTCAAAAAATTTTATCAGATTATCAATCACTTAAAGACGTGGGATTTGTATCAACTTCGGATGCTGGAGATACTACAAATTACCAAAAGATATTATTTAATGAAATCGTTGACTGGCCTGCGATTGCTTCAACAGGCAATAATTCCGGAATTCTAAACAATAACAGTCCATTTATAGAATTTCACAAAGATATTTTTGAATTTAATAATGAAGTTGTAGTTGCTGAATTAGCTCAGTATTGTGACCATATTTTCATCGCGGACAAATTTTTTAAGAATTATTGCGAAATCAATACTCGAAATGAAGAAAATATGAATAAATTCATAATAAATTTTCGACGAGCCTATGAATTAATGCAAGGAGGAAAATCGATTTCATATCTAACTAAATTAGCACAACTTGATTATAATAAATCTGATAAATCTGATAACGCCCAACAAGAAAGTAGGCAAGGTCTGATCGCAAAAACTCCGCTGGAAAAAGCAATATTTTTCTTAACAATTATTGCAACAATTGCGGCTGTAATTTCAATTGGTCTTCAAGTTTTGGTATTACCAACTCTTTTTGACCAAATACTCGGTATTATAGTGGAAATATTTTTTATTGTAGTAATTATTCTCGCAGCAAAAATTGCTTTAGGATTTTGGCCTTGGGACTTAATGCGAAAGCTAAAATTGTAAAAAACTACGCGAAATCAAAGCTGAAACTCATTTTTTATTTTAAAACAGCAACAGTATGTTATTTCAAAAAAAAATTATCCCTTCACCATCGCGGTGATGGTCTTCTTGAAATCTTCGAAGTCAAGCTCTTCCAGCTGCTCGGGCAGCATCAGGCCGGTCGAGGCCTGCCGGTAGATCCAGTAGATGATCTTGTCCACGACACGGATCACATCCTCCTGCGTCTTGACCGTGATCAGGTGCCGGCCGATTTTCGGGTGCCGGCCCCGGTGTCCTCCGACCGTTATGCGGTACTCGGGCGGAGCTCCGCTGATGAGATGGAACGGGCAGGGCATGATGCAGAACCCGCACTCCATGCATTTTTCACCGGAGAGGACAATGATGCCGTCCTCGACATGGATTGCTTTCTCCCGGCAATAGAACGTACATGTGCCGCATCCGGTGCAGAGACCCGGGTCCCGGATCGGTTTCTGGATCCCGGTGATCCCGATCTCGTTGAGGCGCTCGCTCTCGCAGCCGTTCGGGCACGAGGAGATCGCGATCCGTACCTTGACCGGCAGCTCCTTCCCGAAAAATTTCTTATCGATCTCCTTCGCGAGGCCAACGCTGTCGATGATCCCGAACTTGCAGTTGCGGTTTCCAAGACACGCGGTCACGTTCACGACTTCTTCGCGTTCGGCACCAAGCGGGGTCCCGTTCGCTTCGAGATCTGCAAGAAGCCCATCGAGTTTCGATGGGTCCACATGCGTGAACTCCATGGTCTGCCGGGTGGTGAGATGAACGTCATCGATTCCGTGCCGGGCGGCGATCTCCCCAATCCCAACGATCTGGGCCGGGGTGAGCATGCCGGCCGGGAGGCGGAGACGGACTATGCAGAAGTCAGGGTCGCGTTCGGTGATGATCCCACCCTTGGTGAAGAGATCCTGGTTGATCGATTGGACTCGGCGTGACATAGAATGAACCTTGTTGGTTTTGTCAACTGATAGATATTATTACTGTACTAACGATTATGTGATTTCGTTACCTATAGTGTACCTATGACGAAGCAGTCCGAGTACATGGAGGCATTTTTCGGGGTGGAGCTGAACACGAAATTCGAAGATATGATCAGCGAGCTCAAGGATGCCGAGGACAGCCTCAAGGATCTCTCCCGGGAGATCGGAAGGCTGACCCCTACCCTCAACCCCGAGGAGTTCAAGGAGCTGAGCAAGGAGTGCCGGGCGGTCGCGTACGAGAACGCCCAGCAGATCAAGGATGTCCGGACCTTCCTTGACTTCTACTTGAAATCCGACAAGACCTCGACCCACATCATCCTCGAACGGGACGCGTACATGAAGATCTACCAGATTTTCAAGTGGGACGGATCGGACGTGCGGGACTTAAAGCGCTGGATCAAGGAGCTCAAAGAGATCACCGACAAGATCGGGCTGAACATGCGGGACCTGATCAATTTCAAGAAACTCACCGCCCAGCCGGTGCCGGAGGAGTTTGTCAAATTCCCGGTCTATGCACTCGACCGGCAGGGCTACTGCCTCACCGGGCCGGCCTTCGACATCGTGCTCCACATCGACGAAGTCCGCGAGAAGATGGCGGAAAAGGCCGACCAGTAAAAACCCGGGACTGCTTCTTAAAAAAACGCCGGGGTTATCGGCCCCGATATCCCGGCGTTTTTTTTTATAATGGGATCCTATAAACAAAACTCATAAATAATCCGCTCTTTCAAACGAATCATCAGGGAACGTACATCAGAAATGACGTCACACTTTTTTCTTTTTGCCGGGAAGATCACGCAGGAGCGGCTCTCGTGGATAGAGGAGAGCCTGAAATATTTCTTCGTCAAGCTGTATCCTGAATCCCTGCTCCACCACGCAAATAAGAACGAAGATGTCTTTACGTTTTTTATTACGGGCGACGCCCTGTACAGCCTCGTCAACCCGGAGACTCAGCAGCTCTTTGAGATCATCCTCTCGCTCCCGTCCGTGAAGATCATCTGCGACCGGCAGGAACTCGATCTCCGCGGCCTCTCGGTCGAGCGGCTGAAGATGAAAAACCCCGACATCGTGATCGATCACAACAGTCTCGCCCTGAACGGCAAGCCCTCGTTCTGGAAAGACGTAGTCAGGCTCGCCCGGCAGAACGAGCAGCCGGTCCCGAGCACCATCGGGTACCTGCAGCTCGAATCCCCGTACATGCACCGGGCGGCTCTCTACGCGGTCGCGAGCCTCTCTGCTGCTCTCGAAGTCCATTCATCGATCGAACTCTATGCGTACCTCGACGGGGTGCACCTCGGCCACATCGGCCAGAACCCAACCGAGCATGAGAATATCGGGAAGGGGCTCGAAGAACTGAGCGAACGGGCCGCAAAGCGGGGCTTGCAGTGCCAGATGATTGCGTGCGCCCGGTGTTCAACTGCACGGGGGTACAGCACATGGGACAATGGCGAGGGCGCCGTTATCTCGACCTGCACGATCAAGCCGTTCAAGATCCGGGACATGAACACGATCGTGGACCAGTTCAAGCGGAACCATATCGTTCTCGCAAAGGATGCCGGGACAGTCCAGATCCGGAAAGACCCGGCCGCCGGTGGATACGGACGGGTGGATAAAACCGGCCAGTACCCGCCGATAACAATTCTCATCACCGAGAACCCGTACGGGAAGGAGACTGCATTTGGCGCACTCTCGTTTGCGGTCGCCTGTGCGTACCAGGGCATCGCGACCCGGGTCGTCTTTATCGAGGACGGGGTCTATGCTCTGACCGGCATCCATAAGATCGAACCGGAATCGAAGATGTTCAATGTGCAGGAAGTGATCGACGTGGTAGCAAACAGCCAGAACCTCCAGATGTACGCGTACCTGCCCTCGCTCCAGCAGCGGAACAGTACGAAAAACAAGAAGCTCACGGCCGTCCTCGATATCGGGACGCAGGAACTCGGGCAGATCCTCTTCAGCCCGCCCAGCGGGGCGCAGGCCGAGCACCAGAGGATCCTGTTCTTCTAGAATTCTCTGACCGGAAATTCGTTGTTACCTTTTTCCCCTCGGCAGCAGAAAGGTACGATGACAAAATTTTGGCAGGCGATGACGTGACAGCGGGAACGAACAAAAAGTCCGGGGCATGGACTGCAGGGATCGATCTCGGGTCTACCGCGATCAAGGTCGTGCTCTACGATGGTTCACGCTACGTCACCGGTATCGCTCCCACCGGGTGGAACCCGAAGCAGGCAGCTGATGAGCTCCTCGCTGAAGTCATAGCCTGCACCGGATTACCTGAAGTCCCTCCGATCGCGACAACCGGTTACGGCCGCAGATGCATGGACTCTGAGGTCACCTCGACCGAGATCGCCTGCCACGCCCGGGGAGCGGCGTTCCTTGTCCCCGGATGCAGGTTCGTGATCGATATCGGCGGGCAGGACGCAAAAGGGATTCGGCTCACCGCGGACGGCCGGGTCGAAGACTTTGTCATGAACGACAAGTGCGCCGCCGGCACCGGGAGGTTCCTCTCCGCGATGGCAGCAGCGCTCGGGATGGACGTGGACGAACTCTCCGGGTACGCGGAAGGCGCTGAACCGCACCGGATCAACTCGATGTGCACGGTCTTTGCTGAGTCGGAAGTGATCGGGCTGATCAACCAGGGGATCTCCCGGGCATCGATCATCGCCGGGCTCGATGCATCGATCGCCCGGAGGACCGCGTCCATGGTCGGCGGTCTCCACCCGCAGCCTCCGATCGCGTTCACCGGGGGCGTTGCCCGGAACACGGACATCGTGAAGAAACTTGAAGAGGCGCTCGGCCAGCCGGTCATCGTGCCACGCGATGGGATCTTTGCCGGGGCTCTGGGCGCTGCACTGATTTGCCGGGAACAGGTCGCGGGCGAAGAGAGCTGCGGTCTATAATCTCCAGGCCTGTTCACCAGATTTTTTTTGGAGTTTGAAATTTTTTCCGGGCTGCACGTTTTTCCGGTTTGCGTCCAGCAAAAATTTTTAATATTTTCACCGGGTAAACGGCAGGCTATGTCAGCACCTGTCGAGCATATGGTAAAGTGCCCCTACTGCGGCTTCCAGTTCCGGACCGCGGACACGTCGCCAACCCTGTACTGCAGGAAGTGCAACAAGCGGTTCCCGAATCCGTACGCTGCACCGGAAGCGACGCAGTAAAGGAAAATGAAAACTTTTCCATCAGAGGCGATTTATTCCGGTCATCGAATATGGATCTCGATGCCCAGGCTACTTGGACCCGCGGAAACAATGAAAAACGGTCCTTGAACAGCCACTGAAATTCAGGGAAGTTTGACACGTCAGTAGGGGCTTCGCCCCTCGCCGCATGGGCTTCCCCGCTTGCAAAGTGTTGTTTCAATGGGGGTCAAGGGGTGCTCCCCTTGGGCGGCTTCCCCCTTTGGGGGAGGGAGGGGGTCACCCTCACAATTTAACAAATTTCGAAAAAGTGATCGGGATGGGTTCCCAGAAAAATAAATTTGAAAATAGAATTATTTCTTCCCGATCATCTCGAGGAACGCCTCGACCCGGGTCTTGATCTGGCCGGCATCTCCCTGCGAGTAATCGGTCTCGATCTGGAGAAGCGGGACCCCGCCGTGCTTGTGCAGGTGCTCCTTCAGCACGCGGGACTCGACATTGTACGTGTGGCACCCGGTCCAGGTGATATCGACAACGCCGTCTGCGGAATATTCCTTTGCAAGCTCTGCGAGCAGTTCCAGCCGGCCGGTGTTCGGGCTCATGCAGGAACAGGGCGTTGAGAGATATTTGTCAGCGATCGCATCGAGCAGGGAGCCCTGGGTCGAAACGTCCGTGAGGTACTGCTTCATGCCCGAGCAGTTCTCGATGTAGACAATCTGTGCGCCGGACTCTTCGATGATCTTGAGAACTTTCTCGGCACCGACCCCGGTGGGGACACCGGTGACGATGATCCGCTTTGCACCTTTTGGTGCCGCTCCGATTCCCTTCTGCTTCATGACCTTGAGCTCGGCAATGAGATCTTTCAGCTGCTGGTTGAACGCAGCCCGGTCGAAGGTGAAGTTCCTCGCCCACATGACCTTGAGGAGGTCGAGGCCTGATAGCGGGGCCGGGATTGCCTTATTCATCGACGCGAGCTCGCGCATGAGTGCACGCTGTTCGTTGAGCTCGTGGATGGCTTCCTTCATCTTCGCGTCGCTGATAGTTACACCGAGCCGCTTCTCGATCTCTGTCTTGCACCGGGCGACTTCCGAGCGCCAGTACGCCTTCTGGGCATCGCCTTTTGCGCTCTGCGGGACTTCGAGGACAACGACCGGCTTGAAGGTCTCCATCAGTTCGAACATCTTCTTCTTGCCATCGCAGGTGGTCTCGCCGATAATGAACTCGGAGTTGTTGAAAAACGCACACTTCTCCGTGATGGCAAACCCGTAACTGGACTTGATCAGCGGACAGAAGTTCCGCGGCAGGTACTTCTCGCCGTCCGCGATGGGCTCTTCTTTCGTCGCACAGAGCGTAACCGGTACCGCACCTGCGGCAACGACGAGCTCCTGCGGGGCGAAGACGCAATAGAACCCGACGAACTTTTTGCCCTCGTCCCTGACTGCCTTGATCGACGCCGATGCATTCGGGATAACCGAATCGAAATAGGTCATTTTTTCTGGTCTCATGATTTTCTCCATTATTGGCAGGCAATCACACGCCCCGATTACCGGGATGTGTTCATCTCCCTGATGATTATCTTCGCGGTTTCCTCCGCAACTTCCCCGGTCAGTGCAACGCACTGCTCCATGTGATCCGGGGACCCGAGCAGCATCCCGTTCGTCAGAACACGACAACAAGAAACCTTGTGGCGCTCTTCGAACTGTTCGATCAGCTCGCGGGCGAGGCTCATGCACCGGATGACTTTTGGATCGCCCGGCTCGGTCCGGCCAAAGACCATGCCGAGCGCCATGACCCCGCCGGTCACCGCACCGCACGTGCAGCCCGATCCGCCGATCCCTATCGGAAAGCCGGACGCCGCTTTGATGATCGAGTCCGGGTAACCGAGGCTGAACGCATCGTTGATGGTCCTGACGATCGCTTCGGAGCAGTAGAAGTCCTTGTTGCGATAGTACGCCTCCGCAGTCTCGCGGATCTGCACCGGATCCGGAAGTCCGGCACAGGAAGGTTCGGGATTCATGATATGACCTGCCCGTCGGCGCTGGCACTCAGCGCTGCACCAACGGCGCCGACGATCTGGGGATCGGGGGGAACGAAAACGGGCCTGCCGGTCTCCTTTTCGAGGAGGACTCGCGCACAGGGGTTCAGCGCAACACCGCCGGCAAAAAAGATTTTTCCCGATGGCGCTACCCGTTTCAGGAGTCCCGCGGAGCGCCCGA
>Ga0187810_10000026_pt1 | contig 72318 bp, 76 predicted proteins | sample NC_wetland_sal_i_9_FD_132963 | JGI IMG/M metagenome (GOLD analysis project Ga0187810, IMG submission 132963) | Wetland sediment microbial communities from Neuse River Estuary, North Carolina, USA - ASW_5 | ecosystem: Environmental > Aquatic > Freshwater > Wetlands > Sediment | place: USA: North...
ATACGGCGCGGTTCGGAAATACAAAAAAGATCATCAATGATCGTGCACGAGAAGTGAAATAAACACGGTAGTAAGATGTACCACCCGGTTCCGATCTCACACATATCGCGGCCACCGGTTTTCCCCTCCCCCCAAAACCTTAATCCCACCTCACTCCAAAAATCTCAGAGGAAACCATGTCCTATCTCGAAAGAATCAAAGCAGACGACCCGTCAGCAAATCCCTTTTTTACGATGACCGGTATCAAAGTCCTCAGCGTCGAAGACGGCAAAGCACTTCTGAAGATGCAGATCAGGCCCGACATGCTCAACGGCGTCGGCTGGCTCCAGGGCGGGATGCTGGTCGCAATCGCGGACGAGGCGATGGCCCTCGCCATCTACCCGCTGCTCGGCGAGGCTGAAGGAATAGCCACGATCTCCGAATCGACCAGCTTTATCAAGGGAGCACGCGATGGCATGATCTTCGCTGAAGGCCGTGTCATCAAGAAAGGCCGGCGGGTCGCGTTCACCGAGTCGGAAGTGTTTACGGGCGATGGCGAACGGATCCTCCTGTCCCGGACTTCAGCTGCCTTTGCTGTAACGAACAAAAAATAAACAATACATGGTAAACAATACCTTTTTTTGCAGTGCAGATGTCCTGGTTTGAACGTGTCCCGGATATCCGTAACCGTGAATCTGGAAAGGCGCCGGATTTTAAAAATTATTAAAAAAAGCCAGGGATTTTATTTTTACCCGGAAAAAATTATTTCTTCCCTTTCGCCTTCTTCGGCTCGGGTTTCTTCTCTTCCGGCTTCCGGAACTTCAGGGCGTACACCAGGCCGGCGACGATGAAGATGACAACGACGATCTCGATGACGAGAACGGGCGTGATTGCAATTACGGACTGGGCAGCTTTCTGCGCCTTTGCAAGTCCTTCGGTTGCTGCAGCATTCCCGGGGCTTGCCACGAGGGCGGCATTATACGAATCGATCGCATCCTGGTACCGGTTCAGCTTCTGGAGGGTATCGCCCTTGTTGATCAGGGCATTCGTATAATTCTGTTCGTACTGGATCGCCGTGTTGTACGCATCGAGGGCCTGCTGGTACTGCCCCAGGCTGTAGAGCGCGTACCCCTTGTTGTTCCAGAGTTTTGCATCCTTGCCGTCGGATGCAAGCCCTTCATTGATTGTCGAGAGCGCATCGGTGTAATTGCCGAGCTGGATCTGTGCATACGCCTTGGCCTGGTAAATGTACGCGAGGGTATCCGACTTGCTGATCAGCGTGGTATTCGATGCCAGTGCCTGGTCGAACAGGGAGATTGCACCCGCATAATCGTTGGATCCGAGTACAAGGACCCCGTGGTTGTAAAACGAAGTCGCGGCATCTTCGGTCGCGTTGTCAGCGGCAGCGGCCGGCAGGACAAGACAGGCAAGAGCGATGAGAATTGCCAGTATCCCTATCATATTCCGGATTTTCATGTGCACCAATGTTGATTTCCGGACAAATTAAGATTGCTTTGACTGCGAACCGGGCTGCACCTTAAAAACGGTAATTTCGGATTATTTCCCGCCGCTCTCCGGAAAAAAATCCCAAAAACGGCCGCTCTCCAAAAACCGTGGAATCACGCGCCTTCCCACGAGTCAGGTAACAACTAATACGGATTGTGAGCAAAATATAAAGCAATCGGGGAGATCGTTGTGAAGTACATCATTATTACCGGCGGAGTGATGAGCGGGCTCGGGAAAGGGATTACGGCGGCCTCGGTCGGCCGTATCTTAAAAAACCGGGGCTACTGCGTGACAGCGGTCAAGATCGACCCATACTTAAACATCGACGCGGGGACGATGAACCCGGCCCAGCACGGCGAAGTCTTCGTCTTAAAGGACGGCGGCGAAGTCGACCTCGACCTCGGCAACTACGAGCGGTTCCTCGACATCGAACTCACCTCCCCCCACAATATCACGACCGGCAAGGTGTACCGTTCTGTCATCGAGAAGGAGCGCCGCGGTGATTTCCTCGGCGAGACCGTCCAGATCATCCCCCACATCACCGACCGGATCAAGTGGTGCATAAAGAACGCGGCCGAAGAGACATTCCCGGATGGGACGAAAGCCGATGTATGTCTTGTCGAAGTCGGCGGGACGGTCGGCGACATCGAGAGCATGCCGTTTCTCGAAGCGATCCGGCAGATGCGGGGCGAGCTTCCCCCGCACGACTACGTCCTGATCCACGTCACCCTTATTCCCGAGGACACGATGGGTGACTTAAAGACCAAGCCGACCCAGCATTCGGTCAAGGCACTGCGGGAGCTCGGGCTCCACGCGGATATCATCGTGGGCAGGAGCGATCACCCGATCAGCGCCAATACGAAGCGGAAGATCTCTGCGTTCTGCGACCTCCCCCAGAACGCGGTCATCTCGGCCGCGACCGTGCCTGATATCTACGAAGTGCCCATGGAGATGGAGAAGGAAGGGCTCGCCGACGTCCTCACCACCCATCTCGGCCTTGCGAACAAGAATACCGATACGAGCTGGTACCGGGTCGTGACGAAGGAGTACACGAACCGGATCACGGTCGCCATCGTGAGCAAGTACGGGATCGAGGACGTGTACATCAGCATCAAGGAGTCGCTCAAGCATGCCGGAAGGGCGCTCTCGACCGAAGTGAAGATCGCGTGGCTCGATGCCGAGCGGTACGAACGCTCCCAGCTCTCCGATTATGACGGCATCCTGATCCCGGGCGGCTTTGGCAAGCGGGGCATCGAAGGGAAGATCGAGGCGATCAGGTTCGCCCGGGAGAACAACATCCCGTTCCTCGGTCTCTGCCTCGGGTTCCAGCTCGCGACCATCGAGTACGCCCGGAACAAGTGCGGTATCCCTGATGCAACCAGCGAGGAGTTCGGCGAAGGCACCCACGTGATCGCCATCCTGCCGGAGCAGGAAGGGCTCACCCAGCTCGGCGGGACAATGCGGCTTGGCGACTATGTCGCAGATATCCGGGAAGGTACCCAGGCCCGGGCACTGTACGGGAAAGAGAGCATCATCGAACGACACCGGCACCGGTTCGAGGTGAACCCGAAGCACATCAGGGCGCTTGAGGACGGAGGCCTCGTCTTCTCCGCGACCAACAGGAACCGGATGGAATGTCTCGAACTGCCGGGCCACCCGTTCTATTTCGCGACGCAGTTCCACCCCGAGTTCAAGTCGAGACCGACCAACCCGTCACCGCCGTACCTCGGTTTTGTCGAGGCGTGCAGGGTCAACAAGCGGACCAAATAAGAAACCGGAAAACCCGGAAAATAATAACCGGACATAATTTTTGGGCAGAGCAGAACCAGAAATAAAAACGAACAGGACATCTTCAAGGAGCGGACAATACCATGGTCAATACGGAGAAATTTATCAGCCAGTCGATAGCCGAGATAAAAACCGCAGCCGGTAACGAGAAGGTCGTCATGGCTCTCTCGGGCGGCGTGGACAGCTCGGTCTGCGCAGCGCTCGCGGCACGGGCGATCGGCGACCGGCTCGTCCCGATCTATATCGATACGGGCCTGATGCGCAAAGGGGAGACGGAACGGATCAGGACGCTCTTTGGGAACATCCAGCTCCTGATCGTGGACGCGGGCGACGAGTTCCTCGACGCGCTCAGGGGCCTCACCGACCCCGAGGCAAAGCGCAAGGCGATCGGCGAGCGGTTCATCCGGGTCTTCGAGCGCGAGGCGCGGAAGGTCGGGGCGAAGTGCCTCCTGCAGGGTACCATCTACCCGGACCGGATCGAGAGCGAGGGCGGGATCAAGAGCCATCACAACGTCGGGGGCATGCCGCTCCACATGGAGTTCACGAAGGTGATCGAGCCCATCCGCGACCTGTACAAGGACGAGGTCCGGGACGTTGCCGGGGCGCTCGGGCTCCCGAAGGAGATCCAGCACCGGATGCCGTTCCCCGGTCCCGGTCTTGCGGTGAGGATCCTCGGCGAAGTGACGAGAGACAAAGTCGCAGTCATCCGTGAGGCGAACTGGATCGTTGAGGACGAACTGGTCGAGACCTACCGGCCGTGGCAGTGCTTTGCCGCGCTCATCGGCCTCGGGACCGGGGTCAAAGGCGACAACCGCATCCACGGCTGGATCGTCGCGGTCCGGGCCGTGAACTCCCGCGACGGGATGACTGCCGACCCGATCAATATCCCGTTCGACCATTTAACGAGAATCGGTTCGAGAATTACCGCTGACATCCCGAGTGTTGCGAGAGTCGTGTACGACATTACGGCAAAACCGCCGGCAACCATCGAATACGAATAAATCCCTGACGGGACAAGAACGATAACAGAATACAAACCCGGAATAAAAACCGGAAATAAAAAAAATTAAAAAACCGTGATTGGAATGGAAACAACCAGCCAGCTCAAATCGCTTGACGAACGCTACTTCATGCCCGCATTCTCCCGGGACCTGGCGCTCGTCAAAGGGGAAGGCTCCCGTGTCTGGGACGCGGAAGGACGCGAATACATCGACTGCGTGGCGGGAATCGCCGTCTGCAGCACCGGCCACTGCCACCCGGCCGTGGTGAAAGCGATCTGCGACCAGGCGCACTCGCTCATCCACTGCTCGAACCTCTATTACGTCCCGCACCAGGGCGATCTCGCAAAGAAGCTCGTGGAGATCACCGGTCTCCACAAGGCCTTCTTCTCGAACTCCGGCGCAGAAGCGACCGACGCTGCCCTCAAGCTCGCCCGGGTCAGGACCGGGAGGAAGAAGTTCGTCTCGTTCGTCCACGGCTTCCACGGCAGGACGGTCGGTTCGCTTGCGGTGACGCACAAGCCGGCAATCCGTGAACCCTTCGAGCCGCTCGGGCTGAAGTGCACCTTTGCGGAGTATGGCGATCCCGACGCCCTCAAAAAATGTGTTGATGCAGATACTGCCGGCGTCCTGGTCGAGCCGATCCAGGGTGAAGCCGGGGTTATCATCCCGCCGGACAGTTTCATCGAAGGCATCCGCGAGATCTGTGACAAGACCGGCGCGCTTATGATCGTGGACGAGGTCCAGACGGGTATGGGGCGTACCGGGAAATGGCTCGCCATCCAGCACACGAAGGCAACGCCGGACATCGTGACCCTTGCAAAGGGAATCGCGAGCGGCTTCCCGATGGGAGCGATTGTTGCCCGCGAAGGCTTAGAGTTCAAAAAGAGCGAGCACGGCAGCACGTTTGCCGGCGGCCCGCTTGCCTGTGCGGCGGCACTTGCAACGATCGGCGTCATCGAGAAAGTTCTCCCGCAGGTCAAGGGCAAGGGCGAGCGATTCGGGAAAGGGCTCGCGAAGTACAACCCCCGGTACCGGGGGCTGATGATAGGGGTGAGCGTCGGGGACAAGTGCGGCGAGGTCCAGAAGATCTGTGCGGCGGAAGGCGTGCTCGTCAACTGTGCAGCGGACGGGAACCTGCGTCTCGTGCCGCCGCTCGTCATAACGGATGCGGAGATCGACCGGGTGGTCAGGGTTGTCGATGGAGCGCTTGGTACGGTCGGTTTATAAACAGGGCGGCTACGTATTTGCAAAGAAAGCGGAAGATATAGCCCGCGAGTACGGTATCGACCGCATAGCCCGGCTCGCGAGCAACGAGAACCCCGAACCCCCGTCACCGGCCGCGATCGCTGCCGCCGAGATCGCGCTCCGGCAGGCAAACCGGTACCCGGATGAGAAAGCAGACGTGCTGACAAGAGCGCTGCGCACGTATTACGGCGATTACAACTTTGTCGCGGGTGTCGGCATGGACGGCGTCATCGAGACGCTGATGCGGGCGCTCGTGGACCCCGGCGAGAACGTCGTGGTAACTACACCCACGTTCTCGTTCTACGGCCTCGCGGCGAGGGCGCAGGGGGCACAGGTCGTCAATGTTCCCCGGGAAAAGGACTTCTCCATAAAGGCCGAGGAACTGATCTGTGCCGGCAAGGATGCCAAGATTACGATCCTTTGCACGCCCAACAACCCGACCGGCAATGCGACCTCGGTCGAGGTGGTTAACGAGATCCTTGAAGGGATCGACGGCCTCCTCTTCCTCGACAACGCGTACGTCGAGTTTTCGGACTTCGATTACCTGCCGCTCATGAAGAAGCACGAGAACCTCGTTATCGGCCGGACGCTTTCAAAAGTCCACTCCCTTGCCGGGCTCCGGGTCGGGTACGCGTTCGTCCCGAAATGGCTCGTGCCCTATTACCAGCGGGCGGCTACCCCGTTTACCCTCAACGCGGTCTCGGCGGCAGCAGCGGCCGGGGCCCTTCTCGACCGGGATCACGCGGAGCGCTATATCGAACAGGTGAAGGTCTGGCGGAAACGGTTCTGCGACGAAGTGAAGTTCCCCGTCATCCAGTCGGACGCAAACTTCGTGATGGTCGACGTCTCCCCGCTTCCCGGCGACGCGGTTGTGGAGAAACTTGCCCGGCAGGGCGTGATCGTCCGCTCGTGCCGGAGTTTTGCCGGCCTCCCCGACCACTATATCCGGGTCAGCGTCGGGGAAGACTGGGAGAACGAGAAGTTCATAGAGGAGATAAACGCCCTATGATGTGCGGCATCACCGGGACGCCGGGCACCGGGAAATCTGCGACAGGCAACGAGCTTGCAAAGCGGGGGCATACGGTTGTCCACCTCACCGATACAGTGGGTCCGTACGTGACCGGCGAAGACGAGGAACGGGATGCGCAGATCATCGATGTCGACCGGTGGGTTGCGGAGTTTGTCCCGGTCGACGGGTTTGTCGAGGGGCACTTCGCCCACCTGCTCCCCTGCGACAAAATCGTCGTGCTCCGCTGCCGGCCCGACGTGTTGAAGGCCCGGCTGGCGATGCGCAAGTACCGGGAGAAAAAGATCCGGGAGAACGCCGAGGCCGAGGCGCTCGATGTCTGTCTCATCGAGACGGTCGAGGACTTCGAACCCGGGCAGATCCTCGAGATCGATACAACGGAGAAGAGCCCGGCCGAATGCGCCGATACCATCGAAGGATTTGCAGCCGGGAGGATACCCTCCGGGTTCGGATCTCTCGACTGGTCGGAATATCTTGAGGTTACACCATGACGCTCGACCAGTACCGGCACCACGTGAAAGTATACTTCGATCCCCTGGTCGCGATCGCGATCAGGTGCAGGCTGACCCCCAACGTACTCACCATTGCGGCGCTCGCGGCCTCCGCACTTGCAGGAATGTTCTTCTACCTCCGGATGGAACTCCTCGGCGTTCTCGCCGTTGCGCTCAATGCGTTCTTCGATGCCATGGACGGGGCGGTTGCCCGCGAGATGAAGATGCAGAGCAAGCGGGGTGACTTCCTCGACCATGCGGTCGACCGGTACGCGGATATCTTCATCATCACCGGGCTCTTTGCCGGGGGTCTCGTCCCGTGGCAGATCGGTGTCTTTGCCCTCACCGGCGTACTGATGGCGTCCTATCTCGGGACCCAGGCGCAGGCCGTCGGTGTCGGCCGGTATTATGGCGGGCTCCTCGGGAGAGCCGACCGGCTCGTGCTCATCATGGCAGTCGGCATCATCAGCATCATCGTCCCGATGAGTTTCTACAGCCTCACGTGGCTCGGCTGGCTCCTTGTCCTCTTCGGGGTATTCGGCCACATCACCGCCTTCCAGCGGTTCGCGTACGTCTGGGCGAAAGTGGAATAATCTTTTTTGAATTCATTCAGATCCAGTGGGCTGCCGGACCACCAAAGATTTTTAAAAACGATTTTTGATTTTTCCGGGTTTTATTTTCCGGCAATTTCCGCAATATACCGGAGCGCCTCGATCGCATCCTCCCGTTTCTGGTCGCACGCATTCGTGTCGACCCATGCAAGGAATTTCCTGCGGGTCTCCGCATCGAGAGGCCCGGAAGCGGACGAGACGATTTTTGCGTAGGTCCGGTTCGGGTAAAAGATCGAGCGGGCTGTTGCAAGAAGCGCGTCATGCTCTTGTGCATCGATGACCCCGGCTTTTTCTGCCGCTTCGAGCGTGAACCGGATATTGATGAGCGGCTCGGAAAGCGAACAGCCGGAGACCGGGTCGAAGACGAGGGCGACTTCGTCATCGGACTCGAGCTCGCCGCTCTTGTACATCGTGTAAATCCTGCCGATGCCAACCATCCCGAGCGTGTCCATCTCGGCCGCACGGAGGGCACCCATGCTCGATGCCCCGACGACGTTCACGCCTTTTTTCACTGCGTGGAGGATCTCCCGGTGGGCGACGGCGCAGTCCTGGTGGAAGACCCCGTCTATCAGGCCGATGATCCCGGCGCCTTCGCCGACCGCCGCCGTAATGTCGCCCCGTTTTGCCGGCAGCCGGTACTCTGCCGGGAGGATCTTTTCCGCTGTTTCCCGGTCAAGACTGGGCCCGAGAAAGACGATGATCTTTTGCATTGTTCGCCCGCTCTCCCCGGCGTTCCATGTCCATTGCGAAGACTTCGAGACCGGGGACGATGACCCGGACGACCGGGACGCCGATCTCTTCCCGTGTCAGGTCGATGACGATGACCCGGTCCATCCCCTGCTTTCTGAGGGCTTCGATGACATTCCGGATATCGGTGAGGAAGTCGTCGGAATCGGACGACGCGAGGTCTTTGTAATCGACTTCGCCGTTGTCCTTGTACCAGTACCCGTTGATCCGCTTTGCCCGGTCGTATCCCATCCGCTTGCGGAGGTCCGCGATGGTCGTATCCTCCCGGGCCCCGTGGATCTGGGTAAGCCGGCTCTGGGCGACCTCGGTCAGCGCCCGCATCACGGCGATCCGAGCGCTCGTGTGCGTACCGATGCCGATCGTGAGGAGACTGGGATCTTTCAGGAGCACGTCATCGGAGACCGCTGCTATTGTCGGGATACCGATATCGCTCGTGATATCCCGGACTTTCACCTCGACCTGTGCATCCGCGAACTTCTTCAGCATGGCAGCGAGATCCGGGTCGTCGATGTTTTTGATGCAGGGGCCGGTGTCCCGCGAGGCTTCGACGAGCGACCATGCATCCCGCTCGATCACTTCCGATAACGCATGGAAGGTTGCCTCTTCGATCGTATTTCCCGATGCCAGGCCGTTGGTGCTGGTCCGGAACGGCCCCCGGTATCGCGGGGGCACCGGGTGGAAGACGGCATAGGCGGGGACCCAGACGGTCTCGTCGTTTGCGATATCGTACCCCTCGCACCATGACATGAGCCGGTCGGTCTCTGCTCCCTCCGGCAGGATCAGGTCTTTGGGATCGATGACGGGTTCGCGGCCGAGCAGTTCCTCGTAGAGCGCAACCCGGATCTTCCGGTCGTGGACTTCCGAGGAGTACCTCTCGATCCCCTCCATGATGGCGGATATGCGGGATTCCTCGACGGTTGCACCCTTCCCGTTGTACACGGTTATCGCACCGTCTTCCGCGGTCGGCCGGATGCAGGAGAAGACCGGGATCCCGATCCGGTCGAGATTTGTTATGTCGGCGACCCGCGTTATGCCGGCGGCAGGTATTTTCGGCTCGATCCGGGCAAGCGTCTCATCGAGGGGAACGGCACGCTGCGTCTCGTTGTTATAGGTTTTTTTGCAGGATTTCAGCTGCATAATGTCACCGGGGGCGGACGGGCCGTGGCCAGGAATGCGTTCTCCTGCGGCATATCCCATTGATAGGAGTTCTGTGTTATTGTGGTTTATACATGTTTATTTCGGTAAAACCCCTGGCCGGTTCACCGGGTACCGGCTCCGGACGGGACCGGGGGGTTCGTACGTTTCCGGAACTTTCATGCGGTTCGCGGAGGTAATGCCCGCTAAAAAATCCCCCGCACGTCGGACGCACCCGGAACAGGGATGCGGTATGCCATCTGCCATGGATTATGGCGCACACTGAAACCGGAGAAATCGTTTGCATGTATGACCGGCAGTCATGTACCGGCAATTGCACGGACAGGATTTTTCCTGCAACCGGCAGCGGATCAGTCCGGGACCGCATGTACGGAGAGTCCTTCCTTCACCGCATCGAGAAGATCTTTTTCAGGGTAAGGCTTGACGAGGTAGCCGGCCGGCCGGACTTCGTTCATCCGGGATACGATGCTCTCGTTTGTGTACGCAGTCAGGAAGATGACCGGGATCCCATACCGTTCCCGTATTTTCCGTGCGGTCTCGATACCGTCGATCTTCCCGGCGAGCCCGATGTCCATGAGGATGAGATCCGGCTCCTCGTTGCCTGCGAGGTAATCGAGCCCGTCTTCCCCGGTGGGGACCGGGTCCGGGACATCGTACCCGGCTTTTGCCAGCAGCTCCATAGTCCGCAGGGCAATCAGGCCGTCGTCCTCTATGATCAGGATGGTGGTGGCTGGCATAATCGTCGACACTGCTCTCCGGATTATTGTTTATTCGCAAACGTGATTATAAATTCCGTTCCTTCCCCTGAGCCGACGGCGATCTTCGCCCTGAGCTGGTGCCGTGCAAGGAAGCTTACGAGTTTCAGGCCGAGGGACTGTGCAGATTTGATGTCGAACCCTGCGGGAAGCCCGATACCGTTGTCGCTCACCCGGAGAATGTAATTGCTGTCGTCCTTCTCCATCGAGACCCGGATCGTGCAGGGCTTGTGCCGCTCTTTTTCACAGTCGAACGAGACCGGGAATGCGTACTTGAACGAGTTGGTCACGAGCTCGTTGATGATGAGACCGCAGGGAGTCGCACGCGAGATATCGATGAAGACGCCATCGGCATGTACTTCGACGTTTGCTGCCTTTGCAGAACTGTACGACCCGGCGATCTGTTCCATCAGGGTATTCAGGTAAACGCCCATGTCGACGCTCGCATAACTCCGTGTCCGGTACAGGGTTTCGTGGATAAGCGCCATACTCCGGGCCCGGTTCTGGAGATCCTTTTTCAGGGCCTGCCCTTCAGGCGTCTCTTCATACGTTCCTTCGAGGCTTAAGAGGGAGATGAATGCCGCGAGGTTGTTCTTGACCCGGTGGTGGATCTCCGAGAGGAGTACATCTTTTTCCACGAGCGCCTCTTTGAGTTCGGCTTCGTTGTTCCTGAGGTTCGCCTCGCTCTTTGCAAGTTCGTCGATATTCTGCTGCAGTTCTTCCTGCGTGGCGGTGAGTTCCTCGTTGAGCGAACTCAGTCTCGCGTTCTGATCCCGCAGCTCGTGTTCTGCCCTCTTCCGGCTGGTGATGTCCTGTCCCTGGGCGATGACCGAGGAGACGGTCCTGCCGTCAGGCTCGTACAGGGTGGCGGAGTTCCAGAGAACGGTTTTGACGTCGCCGCCAACGTGCTGGATCGGGATCTCGGCGTTCTCCCAGTGCTCGCCGGTGAGCGTGCGCCGGATCAGGTCTGTGAGTTCCTTCCTCCGGTCCGGCGGGAAGAGGATGTCGAGATTCTTCCCTGCCACACTGCTGGCCGGCCGGCCGGTCAGTTCCTCGAATGCGCGGTTGAACCGGATGATCCGCAAATCCGGGTTCCACACGATGATCGGTGCGTTTGCGTAGGTGATCAGGTTTTCAAGATACTGGGTGGTATCCCGGAGGGCTTCTTCGGCCTTCTTCCGGCTGGTGATGTCCTGTCCCTGGGCAATTATCGAGGAGACGGTCCTGCCGTCCGGCTCGTACAGGGTGGCGGAGTTCCAGAGAACGGTTTTGACATCGCCGCCAACGTGCTGGATCGGGATCTCGACATTCTCCCACTGCTCGCCGGTGAGCGTGCGCCGGATCATGGCCATGAGTTCTTTCCGCTGGTCTTTTGGGAAGAGGATGTCGAGGGGTTGCCCGATTGCCTCATCCGCCCGCCTTCCGGTCAGGTGTTCGAAAGCGTGGTTGAACCGGGTTATCCGGAACTCCGGGTTCCACACGATGATCGGCGCGTTTGCATAGGTGATCAGGTTTTCGAGGTACTGGGAGGTTTCCCGGAGCGCATGTCCGCTTCTTGCCAGTTCATCGACGTTCTGCTGGAGTTCTTCGTGAATGGCCCTGAGTTCTTCGTTTGCGGTGTTGAGGGACTGGTTCTTTCGTTCGAGTTCCTCCTCTGCCTGCCTACGCGTGACGGCGAGGCCGATATTATCCGCGAGGTTCTCGAAGAAGCGGATAGTATCCGCAGTGAACCGCCCTTCCCGCCGGTCATTCAGCTGGAGCAAGCCGATGATCTCCCTCCCTGATCGGACCGGGACGATTGCTATCGACTGGTAGCCGTCATGGATGCAGCGGTTGCGGGGATTCGTCCGCGGATCGGCTTCCGAGGGCAGGGCCAGCAGGTCCGGGGACTTGTTGGTCCAGAAACTTCCACCGGCGGTGAAACAGGGCATGGACGAATCGGTCCTGCCCGAGATCACGAGCCCGCAGGTACATTCGAGAACTGCCCTTCCTTCCGCATCACGGGCAATTGTCCCGTCCCTGAGACGGGCGCAGAGGAAATCTTCTCTGTGCTGGAATTCGCCTGAAAATCCGATCTGCTCGTAATACGGGTAATCGTCCCCGCTTTTCATTCGTAGTCCGACCGCGTCGAAGCCGCCGGACTCCCGGATAGTCCGGAGAGTCTCAAGGGTAAGGGCGTGGAGTTCACCGCCGCGGTTCAGCACCCCGAGGATTTCCTTGACCAGGTCCTGGTTTGTTTCCGTCTTCTTCCTCTCGGAAATATCCACAAATACCGTGGCAAACCTGCCTTTCTCCGGGGAGAAGACCGAGATGTGGAAGCTTTTTCCCATCGCCTCGAACGAGGTCTCGAACTCTTCAGCCGTACGGGTTTCGGCAACGCGTGCATAGATTTCGAGGTACGGCGGCTCCCCGGTCCCGTACAGGGCGGAGGCGAGGGTGCCTTCAGCGTTCTCCTCAGGGATGCCGGTGATGCGCGAGAACGCCGGGTTGACCTCAAGAATCCGGTAATCCGTCGCTTTTCCCGAAGTGTCGTAGATGATCTCGTGCATCGCGACACCTTCCGTCATGGAAGCGTAGAGTGCGCGGAGTCTCTCCCCGTTTTCCTGTACTTTTGCTTCGGCAAGCCTGCGTTCGGTAACATCCTGCACGATCCCTGCCATACGGCGCATATTCCCGTAGGCATCCCGGTGGTGCCGGCCGGCTGCGAGGATCCAGCGGATCGTGCCATCGATCCTCCGGATCCGGCATTCGAAGTTCCAGTCGCTTCCCGTTTCAGTTGCGTGACGGAACTTCGCATCCACCGGGGCGCGATCTTCCGGCAGGATGTGTTCGAGGAACATCTCGTACGTCCACTGGGGCAGAGGGCCGGGATAACCGAAAATCCGGTCGTGCTCCTCCGAGCGGAACGAGGTGTGGTCCACGAGGTCGAGGTCCCATGCACCGGTATGAATGGTCTCGAGGGCGAATCTCAGCCGCTCCCCGCTCTCGCGGAGATCGCCTTCCGCCCGGGTAAGCTGTTCGATATTCTGCCGGAGTTCTTCCTGTGCGGCAGAGAGTTCCTCGTTTACAATGTTAAGGGACTGGTTCTTCTCTTCCAGTTCTGCTTCCGCCCGGTTCCGTGCCGTCACGTCAAGTACCTGCGAGAAGATAGAGACGAGGTTTCCGTTTTCGTCGCGCAGGGCGGAGTTATACCACTCGCATTCGATCACCGACCCGTCCTTCCGGTAGTTGCGGTTGGCATGCATGTTCCGGGAGCTCTTCCCGTCCATCATGTCGGCGGATATCCGTGATACCCGGCCGGCATCCTCTTCATAGACCCACGGGAATTCGCCGATGGCTTTTCCCGTCACCTCGTCCGCATCCCATCCGAAAATTCCGGTCGCGTCGCCCGACCAGAGGGTGATCCGGAACTGTGCATCGAACTCGATGATCGCGAGGGGAGAGTTCCCGATATGGCTGGTGAGCAGGGTATGGGCCCTGGACAGTTCATCCCGGTTATTATCGATGATTATTACTTTCTCCCGGTAGGTCCAGATGAAGTAGGCAATGACCGTTATCACCATCGAGAAGAAAACACGGTTGACGAGGGCATTGATTATCGGCGTATCCTGGGGAGCGCTGAAAATGCCGGCAATTGAGAGAAAGACTATCGCGCACGCGCCATAAACGGGGGCATAGCGCCACCGGATATACGCGGTCAGGAAGAGCGGGATGAGGTAAAGCGTCCAGACCGCGAGGCTGAGCGGGGTGGCGATATCGAAAAGAAAGATGATTCCGATAAGAATGGCAATTAGAGCGCCGAGACGAGTGTCGTTCCCTTTTCCGATAAGGCCGACGATAAACGGGAGGTTATTGTCAGTTGGTTTTTCCTGTGCAGTGATATCGGGCACTTCCGTCATGTAACCAGTTTGTGGTACTGTATACCAGTTACATGAATCTTCTTTAAATTATCGTATTGGACGTCGGTAGTGGTGAAGAGATACCCTGCACTTCCCTGATCGTGATTCCGACGGCGTCACCAGATGTCTTCAACCGGCTTTCAATCGCCGATACTTTTTGCAAACTCACCTACCTTCTTCGAAGCTTTTGGTTTCAACGGTACGCCATGCCCGGGAAGAAGGCAGTCGAAGTCAAGGGTCGCGAGCTTCCGGATGGATTCGCGTGACATGGCGAGGTCCATCGTGAACCCGGCCGGGCTTTCGGCAAGCGTTTTTCCATCATATCGCAGGATATCCCCGCAGAAGAGTGTCCCGGTTGCTTCATCGAGCAGGGCAATACTGCCCGGCGTGTGGCCCGGAATGTGAATACAGGTGAGCCCGTCGATCGTGTCGCCGTCTTTCAGGATAACATCCGGCTCGACCGGTTCCGGCCCGATGGCGCTCTCGACGACATGAAGAAGCATGCCCTTTGCCCCCCTGTGCCGTGGCGCACCGGTTTTTCCCGAGACGTATGGCGCATCGGCTTCGTGCACAGCGAGCCTGGCTCCCGGTGCAGCTTTCTTAATGACTGCAATACCGCTCGTGTGGTCCATGTGGAAATGGGTGATAACGATGGTCCCGATCTCCCCCGGTTCCCGGTGCAGGGCAGCCTTGATGTACGCGAGGATCTTCCTGCCGCTGCCCGGTATCCCCGTGTCGACGACCGTGATGCGGTCGCGGGCGATGACGTAACTGTTGCCATTCACGCCATCGACCTGGTGAATTCCTGGTACTATCTCCATGTGCCTGCTCCAATCCATTAAAGATCCTTTCTTTCCTATTATGGTTGCTGGCCCGGTTCATTCATCCGCAGAATGCTTCCGGAATAAGGCCATGTCACAAACCCCTCATCTTTATATTTTGCTTTCCCAGATTTGCTGTGAGTCGGGAACCAGCGCCGGTTATTCTCATCGTGGAGGACGAGGGGCTTATCGCCCTTGAAATGATGGAGTTCCTGGCGGGTAAAGGATACCGGGTTCCGGATCCGGTCCCGACCGGGGAAGAAGCAATCGATCGCTGCGGGGAAGATCCCCGCCCGGATCTCGTCCTGATGGATGTGATCCTCGCTGGCAGGATCAATGGCATCGAAGCGACCCGGGTGATCCGGGGCCGCTATCCTGTCCCGGTCATCATGCTCACCGCATGCAACGATGATAAGACCCGGGCGATGCTTGAAGAGCTGGCGCCCGAAGGCCACCTGGTGAAGCCGTTCACCCGCGAGGACCTTCTTGATGCCATATCCCTCGTCTTCGATCGCACCCGGGCAAAAATACCCGCGGGACTGCCGGAGAATCGTCCGTCGATTATGGAAGACAACCATGATGATTGAGACCGGCAACATTCCCGCAGCTTTCCGGATTCGGTCGCAATGCATTGCGTTACCTGCCAGGTGAACCCTGGTACAGGTATCTTTGCCGGTAAACCAGTTCCCGGAGATGCTATCCGGAAAAAATTACCCGTTACGTGACGGGCGTGACGGGATCGATTTTTTTATATCCTATAAAGGCTACAAAGGACTCGACACGAGCCTTGACCGATACTTCAATTTTCGTGGTTGAGGATGACGGCCTCATCGCCCTCCGCAGCCACGAACTGCTTACAAGACAGGGATACACCGTTCCCCAGATGTTTGCCTCGGGAGAGGATCTGCTCGATCATCTCGAACATTCTGGTCCCCCGGACCTCATCCTGATGGACATAGGGCTTGACGGCGCTATCGACGGGATCGAGACGGCCCGGAGAGTCCGGCTCAGGTTCGACATCCCCATCATATTCATCACTTCCTACAGCGACGACAGGCGTGTTGCGCTTGCAAATGAGGTCTCGCCTCACGGGTACATCGTCAAGCCGTTTGTCGAGAACCAGCTCGTCGAACGCATCGGGGCAGTGCTGGGGCGGGGCGGGCTCTAAAACCAGCTCTCCAGTGTCCTCTGCCCCGCCTTGACGCAGAAGTTCTCCATCGCCTTCTCCACTCTTCCTTCCGAGAACTCGTACCCGTCGCAGAGCATCTTCTTGATCCCGGCGATATCCGGGTGCCCCCATTCCATGGTGTAATCGTCGGTCACGTCCGGGTGCAGGAAGACGTCCATGATCGGTTCGGGATCGAAGTCGGGCAGTTTTTCCGCGATCTTCGCTTCGAACCCGCCTCTCTGCACGATCTTCAGCCCGGTCTTCGCCCCGACTCCTTCCACGCCCGGGTTGAAATCGGTCCCGACAAGGATCCCGATCTGGATGAGCTGCTCCCGGGTGAGTTTCAGCCCGGCGAGGACTTCGGCAAGGAGGATCCGTTCGGGGTTTACGGTTATCTGCCGGCCCCGGATCTTCCGCTTTCCGCTGACCGTCAGGTTACGGACAAGGTTCGGCGCCCCGAAGAGGAGCGTGTCGTAGTCCTGCGAGACCACGTAACGGGCATCTCCTTTGATCACCATATGGGAAGCCTGCGCCTCGCCTTCGCCCGGGGCCTGGATGCTCGGGAGGCCCATGAGCCGGAGGAGTTCCTTTGACGTCTCGATGATCGCCGTATCGACCCGGGACGACGAGCGGGCCTGCTTGTACGCCTCTGCCTCGTCGCCCCGTTCTGCAGCCTCCCTCCACTTCTCTTCAGCCGTGCTCCTGGCTTTCCTCCGCTCATCGACCGTCGCCTGCTTGAGTACCGGGGGTTTCCCGTCGAAAACAAAGACCGGCCTGATCCCTTTCTCCATGAAGTTCGAGACCCGGAAGAGGATGCCGGAGAGGTGGGAGGTAACCCGGCCCCGGCTGTCCATCAGGGGCGTCCCGTCAGGCTGCCGGATGATGGAGAGAAACTGGTACAGGGCGTTGTTCGCGTCGACGGCTGCGATGCCCGGCAGCGCCTCCCAGGTCACCGGCGTCTTGTACTCTGCAAGAATATCCCGTAGTGCAACACCCATGAAAAATCTGGCTCCTTTTAAAAAAATCAGCGGTATGCCCGCCGCGAGAGTTCAGCGATCAGCTCGTCGAGGTGCGATATGGTCATATCGTATTTCTGCACCATACGGGTCGAGATCTCTTCGAGACCGGCCCGCAGGGTCCGTTCGCGGGCAACGGCATTGCGCTCGAGTTCCCGCATCCGGACGTGCAGCGACAGGAAAAGGCCGCCGATCGAGAGCATCATCAGCGCGGTCGCGATAGCGATCAGCAGGTCCTGCCAGAACCGGAGGATCAGGAAGAGCGTGGAGATGACGAGGACCACGGTGAGCAGGATATCGACAGCATATTCACGAATCTCCATGCTTTTAGATGATGAAAGCACAGTTATTAATCTAACGATATCAGAGAGAGTTAGACAATGGACATAAAACGCCTCCTCCCCCTCCTCGCGATGCCGGCGCTCCTCCTTGCAGTCGAGATCGGATCGCTTTTGATCTCGCTGCCGGTGCAGGCAGCCGGGATCACGGCTTTCCAGGACCCGACGTCGTATGCAAACCCGATCATCTTCATCGCGATCCTGCTCGCCTTCACCGGGTTCCTGCTCGTCCTGATCAGGTTCGATCTCAGGAAAGTCATAGCCGCAGTCATCTGCATCTCGATCTTCCTGACGTTCGGGTACATCTTCGCGGCTTTTGTCGCGATGGTGACTGCCGACCCGGTGATCTCCAGTGTCGCCATCATCGTGCTCGCCGTACTCGCGACCCTGCTTCTCTACAAGTATCCGGAATGGTATGTCATCGACATCCTGGGCATCCTGATCGGGGCCGGGGTAGCTTCGATCTTCGGGGTCTCGCTCGACATCATCCCGGTCCTGATCCTCCTTGTCCTGCTCGCGGCCTACGATGCGATCTCGGTGTACAAGACCAAGCACATGATCACGCTCGCCGAGGGAGTCATCGATTTGAAAACACCCATCCTCTTCGTCGTTCCGAAGAGGCGCGACTATTCGTTCATCCGGGACGGTATAGGGAAACTGGCCGACGGAGGGGAGCGTGCCGCTTACATCATCGGCATGGGCGACATGATCATGCCCTCTATCCTCGTTGTCTCGGCAAATGTCTTCCTGCCCGGCGGGTGGAGGCTTCTCGGGCTCGTCAACCTGCCGGCAATCGGGGCAATCCTTGGCTCCCTCTGCGGCCTTGCAGTCCTGCTCCATTTCGTGAACTCGGGGAAACCACAGGCCGGCCTGCCTCCGCTGAATGGCGGGACGATCATCGGGTTCCTGATCGGGTGGGCAGCGATGATGCTAATGGGATAGCGCTTTTATAAAAAATCCTTGAATTTTCATAGAAAAGTGATGGGGGCTGATGTCCCCATACCCCCGGTAATGATGTGTGCCGCAGCCCCCGACGGGGCGCCCCCGCGGCGGAATCAGGACCGTTTTCATCTCCGAAAATTCAATAAATATTTTTTGTGTTTTAACGAAGGGGTCACCCTCGCAATTGCCAAAAAAAAATAAGTAAAAATTATTTCGAAAAAATAGGATTTTACTGAGTCGTTCCCGGTACTACCGTCCGGGGCTTCCTTGCCTTCTTTGGCTTCGGCTTCTTCTCATTGCCATCATCTTCAAGGTGTAAATAATCCTCAAAGACCGGTGCATCGGGGTCGACTTTGACCGGGGACCGGATATCCGGGTTTGCAACCCTTTTCACGACAACCGGTTCCGGCTTGTGGGTGAGGATCTCCGCAAGAACCGCGTCCACCCCTTCCCCGGTCTGCGTGGACATGGTGAGGTAGCCTTCCGCGGTCGTAATATCTGACTTGTTGGCAACCACGACCATCGGGACCTGCACCATGCTCCTGACCTCTTCGAGCAGGTGGAGCTGCACGTCCATCGGGTACCCGCAGTGCTCTGACGGGTCGAGGATGAAGAGGACCGTGTTCGCGACGTTCATCATCGCCGCAAGCGCCTGCCGCTCGATCTGGTTCCGCTCTTCGGCAGGACGGTCAAGGATACCAGGCGTGTCCACGAACTGGATCCGCTCCCGTCCCATGTCCCGGTGCCCGACAATGATGCCTTTTGTCGTGAACGGGTAGGAAGCCACCTGCGGCTCTGCCGAAGAGACTCGGCGGATGAACGAGGATTTTCCTACGTTGGGGTATCCCGCGATGACGATGGTATACGCATCTTCGATATTCGGGAGCTTCCGGAGAACGTTCCGCACCTCGTTTAAGAACAGCAGGTCCTTGTTGATCTGGTGGACCATGGAGGCGAGCCGTGCGACCGCCCGTTTCCTGAGGACGAGGGTTTCATCAGACTTCCGGGTCTGCACCGCGATCTGGTTGCCCACCATCTTCGTGTGTTTCGCAGCCCAGCCGACTGCACCCAGAGACTGCTTTATGGTGTCGATACCGTAGAGGATATCGGCAAGCTCCCGGTAAAACGGCGCGATCTCGTCGAATTCGGGGAACCCGCGGATAATGTAAACCAGCTTGTCGTGGACCGCCGCCCCGACCGCACGCACGAACTCCTCGTTGGCGCGCTCTTTGTTATCCTTCTCCTTCATTTTTTTTGCCGCACGGCGGAAGCTCCGGTCAAGGATCTCGTCTGCTGTTGGCACCGTCGGCATCTTCTCGAATTCCACAAATCGCCTACCTATATATTTATGGAAGGTCATACGGTTTATCGTTATGGACCTGTCCCTTATCCAGAAGGATATCCTCATCACCCTGATCACCCTCTACCACAAGACATCCCATTCCATCAAGGGCGAGGAGATAGCGGACCTGATCCAGCGCAACCCGGGAACGGTGCGCAACCAGATGCAGTCCTTGAAAGCCGTGGGACTTGTCGACGGCGTGCCGGGCCCGAAGGGAGGCTACATTCCCACCGGGCTCGCCTACAAAGAGCTGAACCTCGACCTCACGGGCGGGGATTACAGTGTCAGCATCAGCAGGAACGGGGAGGTTGTCCGCGGGGCAAACGTGCAGGAGATCGATTTCACGACGCTCTGCCACCCGGATATCTGCCACGCGGTCATCAAACTGGTCGGCAGCGCCAAACTCTTCGAGATCGGGGACAAGGTTGTCATCGGCCCGACACCGGTCAACAAGCTCCTCCTGCGCGGCGAAGTCTTTGGGAAGGATGAAGCCCGCCAATCCCTCCTCATCGCGACTTCAGAGATGATCTCCCTCCCGAAACGGCCGATAAAAGATTACATGAGTTCCCCGCTCAAGACCTTAAAAAGTTCGGATACGATTTTTGATGCCCTTGCCCTCTTCAACCGCGACCACATCCACGGCGCGCCGGTCATCGATGACGGGCACCTTGCCGGGATCGTTACGATGAGCGATATCGCTAAGGCGATGGAAAAAGACCTCCCGAAGACTACAAAAGTCTCGGAAGTGATGACCCACGATGTCATCGAAGCCCCCTCGTCTATCCTGCTCTTCGAAGTTATCCGGCGGTTCAAGGAACGGGAGATCGGGCGCCTCATCGTAGTCGAGGACGGAAAGCCGGTCGGGATTATCACCCAGTCGGATATCATCCGGGTCTTCCCTTCGCTATAGGCCCGGCCTGCCAGACCGGGACTCTGGTCCCGGATTTTATTCGGGCCATTTTTCCGATCGATTTAGAATATATTTAGATAGTCAAAGTGAAATTTTATGGGAGGATTTGAGAAATCATGACCGAGTTATCGCAGGCCGCCGTTGAGCGCATTATCAAGAAATCCGGTGGCGAGCGTGTCAGCGCTGATGCAACCGAGACCCTGGCCGAACTGATGGAAGAATACGGGGCATTTCTCGCAAAAGAGGCAAAAAAGATGTCGGATCATGCGGGGCGCAAGACCATACGGGGATCCGATATCCGTATGGCCGCTGAGATGTTCCGGTGAAAACCGGGCACCGATCTGCCCGAATGGGTTATTATTTTTTAAAAAGAAAGATTTTTTCACGTTGTTTTTAGAACACTTTAAATATTTATACGCGTCATAATTTTTTCATGACTCGTGTATTTGCCCGCAGCCTTTCCCGAAAGAAGATCATGAGCAATGACGGAAAGCTCATCGGCACGCTCAAAAATATCAGGGTTGATTTCGATTCCGGTGTTGTCATCGAGATGATCATTCACCCGGACCAGGCTTTCGACACGTCAAGTTACAATCTCGAAGACGACAAACTCCTGATAGTTCCCTTTGAAGCGGTAAAAGATATCAAGGATTATATCGTTGTCGACCGCTATCTCGCACGAAGATAAGGAAAATATTTTTCGATCGCTTCAACAAATCCATCGCCATACTCTTTTTCTGCCACGTACTGCGCAACGGCTTTCGTTTCGGGATGTGCATTTGCGACTGTCAGGCCGATGCCGGCATTTTTCAGCATCTGGATGTCGTTGACTGAGTCGCCGATGGCGATAAAATCGGACCGGGGAATCCCCATCTCGGCTGCGAGTGCGACCATGGCAGTTCCCTTGTTGATGCCCGGCGACTGTAAATGGATGGCGTAGCCGGTGTCGATGACCTGTACCGGGTACTCGTTCAAAATCAGTTTTACTTCATTGGATGATACTGTCCGGGCGAAGGCGAGGTCCGCAAAACGGTACGTGGGGCTGAGGAGGGTAATCTCGACCCCGCGTTCCCGGTAATGGGCCTGCACTACTTCGAGCGCCTTTTTGCAGACGCCCTGGTCGCCTTTGATATGGAGGGGGCCGGTGAACCCGGCACGATATACCCCCCCATTCTCCGCGATGAAGGACCCCTGGGTCCCGATCATCCTGCAGAGTGATTCCATGAAGCAGGACGTGTTCCCGCTTGCAAGCACTACGATTACTCCTCCGTCAACGAGCGCCCGGATCGTTTCTATGGACGCGGTGCTGAGTCTCCGCGTCTGGTCCGTGAGCGTCCCGTCGATGTCCGTGAGGAGGGCTCTCAGCAAGGCTTGAGACCACCCTCTTCTACGATGAACGGCGCTTCGCCTTCGGGGAGGTTCGGGCTGTCTACGAGCCGGGCGATACGTTTGCCCCCCTTGCTCTTGCGCAGGTAGAGCCGGAAGGTCGCGGTGTGGCCGACGATGTTGCCCCCTATGGGCTTTGTCGGGTCGCCGAAGAAGACTGCAGGGTTCGACATGACCTGGTTGGTCACGAGCCCGACCGCGTTGTGCTGGTCGATGAGCTTGAAGAGCTCGTGCATGTGCCGGTTCAGTTTCTGCTGGCGTGCGGCAAGCGTCCCGCGTCCGGCATATTCCGCCCGGAAGTGGGCGGTCAAAGAGTCGATGATGAAGAGTTTGACCGGTTTGTCGCTTGTCTTGAGCTCGTCTGCGAGCTCGCGGGAGTTGTCGATGAGGAGCATCTGGTGATCGGACGTGTGCGCCCGGGCGATATGAATATTATTCAGGAACTCCTGGGGGTCAGGGTCGTTGTCAAGCCCGAGGCCTTTTACCATCTGCTCGATACGCTCGGGGCGGAAGGTATTCTCGGTATCGATGTAGATGGCGCTGCCGTTAAGCCCGCCCTGGTCCTCGGGGAGCTGGACGTTGACTGCCATCTGGTGGACGATCTGGCTCTTACCTGAACCGAACTCACCGTACATCTCGGTGATTGCCTGGCTCTCCATTCCCCCGCCGAGCAGGGCGTCGAGTTCGGGAACCCGGAACGAGAGTTTCCGAACGTCCTTCCTCGCTTCGAAGATGTCCTTGCCGGTCTTGAACCCGCCGACATCTGCGATCTCGCGGGCAGCCTTGATGATCTTCTTTGCGGTCGACTCCGAGATCTCCGATACTTCGGAGAGTTCTGCGGGTGATGCGGTTGCGATGCTTTCTACCGAGAGGTATCCGGCTTCACGGAGCTTGTCTGCGGTGCTCGGGCCGACGCCCGGTAAATCTTCAATCTCTAATGGTCCTTCAGCCATTTCTTACACACTCCTATGGCATAACAACATCATAAACGCTCACATATAACCCGTGACCGTGCGCAGGGTGAAAGTGTCGCCCGCATCACACACATCGTCCGCTACCCAGTTCCTCGCGGAACCTGCGGAGGCGTTCCAGCACGTCCCCGGGACCGATCGTAACCGGTTCGGCATTGCCGGGAGTGATTTTACTGCCCGTGAGGATCCCTGTTACCCGCATCTCGTACCCGTGGGGAAATTCTCCTTCGATAATAAACCGCTCATTCCCGTTATCGATGAACGTGCATCCCTGCCCCGCGATGATGGTCCCGGTAAAGGTGATCGGATGCGACTCCTCCACGGGGACGGAGAAGACGCTGCTCCTCCCGACACCGAGTTCTATTCCCCCGAACCGGCCCGGCTTCGCATCCGCATGGTACACTTTTACCGGGTCGCCGGGCGCAACCGGGATCAGCGCCTTGTCGCCCCAGAGGACAACCCGCAGTTCATCGGTACCATCGGTGATCACGATGTTCCGGACCCATGAAGAGGCGCCGGCCCGGGTGACAAACGATCGCGGGTCTTTTACTTCCTTTACCTTGCCCTGCACCGAATAGGTGCCCTGGTCCGCGACCGAACGGAACGGGGTGAACGGGATTGTAATCTCCTGGTCGATCACAGCAACGGAACTCTTGTCATCGAGGCTGTACGCACGCCCCTCCCCGCGCCGGTCGGGTTTTGCGCTGGTGATGTGGACGGATGTCCCCCCGGGGATGTCCGCGAGCAGGTCCGGTGCCCATACCACAAGCCGTGCAGTACCCTGCGGGTCCCCGATAACCGCTTCGATCATCTCCCCGGTCGATCCGTCCTTCTTGCTGAATGTCCGGGGCTCGCCGACCCCGATAACGACCGCATCAAGGTCAACGGGCTCCGACGAGAGGCTTCCCATGACCATCCCCTTCGCCGGCATGGAACAGGTTATCTCGCAACTCGCCTTCCGGAGGGCGAGGGCATAGATCTCCTTCGTGCTCTTGCCCGGGTGCCGGCCGATGATCTCCAGCACATCGCCGGGCATGATCTCGAGCGCGGCCCCGGCCTTCTCGTCCCAGAGCACGACCCGGGTCGTCCCGGTTTCGTCGCCGAGGAGGAGAGTTGCGACCCAGCCTTTCTCGCCGTCGGCCCGGTCGAACTCCTTGGGTTCGGTCTTATCGACAACTTTCCCGAAAAAAGAGAAAAGGCTCGACTTTGCGGCAAGCCCTTTGATCTTGACGTGCTGGCGGCCGAGTTCGCCGACAACGAGCATCGCTGCGGTTGGCTCGTCGACGAGGTCGCCGCATTCCTCGATCTTCTCGTCTACGCGCCGTTCGAACTCTTCCTTCGTGATAAGGTCGTCGACCAGCGCGTGGTGGAAGAGCACAGCGTTCCTGTCTCCTTACTGCCAGGGGGGGCGCTGCATGGTTGCGGTGAGGTCGTTGATGGTCTCCCCCCGCCGCATCAGCGCCGCTTTTGTTCCGGTAATGAGCACTTCGGGGCAGCGGGGCCGGCTGTTGTACTGGGACGACATCGCAAACCCGTACGCTCCTGCATCGAGGACTGCGATAACATCGCCCGCCGCCAGCTGCGGGAGCTTCCGGTCGGGTGCGAGGATATCGCCTGTCTCGCAGATCGGGCCGGTTACCGTGTACTCGGTTGCCAGCGATGCATCGGCCTTGTTTGCCGCAATGACCTCGTGGTATGCGTCGTACATCGCGGGGCGGATGAGGAGGTTGAAACCGGCATCCACGTTTGCGAACCGCTTGTGTGCGGATTTCGTAGAGTTGACCCGGGTCAGGAGCACGGTCGAATCGGCAACGAGAGACCGACCCGGCTCGACCCAGAGTTCCGGTGTAATCCCGCAGGCCTTTATGCCCGCGAGGAAGACCGGCATAACCTTTGCCGCATAGTCCTCGGGGGTGAGTACCGGGTCGGAGTCGTGGTGGTACGGGATGCCGAGCCCGCCGCCGAGATCGATGAACTCCAGTTTCACACCCATGTTCGTCAGCTCTTTTGCGATCCGGACCATCACTTCGGCTGCTTTTGCAAATGGCTCCACATCGAGGATCTGCGAACCGATATGGCAGTGAATCCCGACGGGTTTTATGTTTTTGCACGCAAGGGCTTCCCGGTACGCAGCGGGGATCTCCTGGTGCGGGATGCCGAACTTGCTGGTCGCAAGGCCGGTCGCAATCTTCGGGTGGGTCGGGACTTCGAGCGCCGGGTTGACCCGGAACGCGATCTCCGCGATCGTCCCGGCGGTACGTGCTGCCGCGTCGAGCTGGTGGAGCTCGTCAAGCGAGTCGACCGAGACTTTGACGCCTTTCTCCACTGCGAGTTTCAGGTCTTCCGGGGTCTTCGAGCTGCCATTGAAGAGGAGTCTTCCGGGCTGCATCCCGGCTTCGAGGGCGAGGTGGAGTTCCCCGGAGGAGAATACGTCTGCACCGGCGCCGAGTTTCGCAAGCGCTCTCATTACCGAGAGGTTGCCGTTTGCCTTTGCTGCGAACAGGACCTGCACCTTGGGGTACCGGCTGCCAAGCGCCTTCTGGTAACTCCGGAAGAGGTCGCAGACCCGGTCCTCGCTTGTGACGTACAGCGGCGTGCCGTACTGCTGTGCGAGGCCGACACAGTCATGTCCTTCGATATGCAGGTGACTGTTTTTTATCGTGAGGTGGGCGGGAAGTCTCACAGGGAAAGCCTCCTCATCCGTTCGATCGCTTCCTTGATGCGGGCCACCGGGCGGGTGATTGCAAACCGCACATATCCTTCGCCGCTTGCGCCGAACCCGACACCCGGGGTCGCCACAATACCCGCTTCGGTCAGGAGTTTTGCCGCGAATGCCATGCAGTCGTTGACCGGCACCCAGACGTAGAACGTGGCTTTGGGGGACGGGACCTCGAAGCCGAGTGACCGCAGGCCGCCGACAAGTACGTCCCTGCGCTCCTGGTAGATGTCGCACGCCTGTTTCACGCAGTCCTGCGGGCCGCTGAGCGCGGCGATAGCCGCGTGCTGGACTGCATTGAAGACCCCGGAGTCGACGTTGGTCTTGACCCGGCCGAGCCCGGCAAGTATTTCGGCGTTCCCGACCGCCATGCCGATCCGCCAGCCGGTCATATTATAGGTTTTCGAGAGCGAGTGCATCTCGATACCGACATCCATGGCGCCCTTGGTCTCAAGGAACGAGGGAGCGCGGTAACCGTCGTAGGCGATCTCCGAGTACGCGTTGTCGGAGACGACCACGATCCCGTTATCCCTCGCAAAGTCGACCACTTCGCTGTAGAAACCAGCCGGTGCGACCGCCGCAGTCGGGTTGTTCGGGTAGTTGATATAGATCAGTTTCGCTGTTTTTGCAACGCTCTTCGGGATATCCGCAAGGACCGGGACGAACCCGTTCTGCTTCGTGAGCGGCATCTCGTGGACCCGGCCCTCGGCAAAGAGGGTGCCGGTCCGGTACACCGGGTAGCCGGGGCTTGGCGCGAGCACATAGTCCCCGGGGTTGACAAACGCCTCGGCGATGTGGGCGATCCCGTCTTTGGAACCCATCAGGGCGACCACTTCTTTTCCTGCATCGAGCGTAACGCCGAACCGGGTCTTGTACCAGCCGGCGACCGCGCTCCGGTACGCAGGCATCCCCACGTAGGACGGGTAGTGGTGGTTCGCGGGGTTCCGTGCAGCCTTGCAGAGTGCATCGACGATGTGTGGGGGGGTGGGGAGATCGGGGTCACCGACCCCGAGATCGATGATATCGGCGCCTTTTTTCTGCTGCTCTGCTTTCATCTCGTCGATCCGCGCAAAAAGGTACGGCGGGAGATCGTTCATGCGGCTCGCGTACATAGTCAGTACTTTTTGGTGCTGTACTCTATAGAAAGTAACGCTCGTCACACATCCATCGACCGGAGAAAACACCGGTATCGGATTATGGCAAATGAGATAACCGGTCGTGGCCTGCGGGAACCTTTCGTCAGCCTCTTATGGGATGTCATGCTATCTGACGAGAAAAGGAGTTGTCCTTGCTTGAGTATGTCAACGGATGTTATTGTAGTCTTCTGCACGGTCCCGCCTTCGGCATCGCAGGATCTCGCACGTATGCTTCTCGACCGGCGGCTTGTTGCCTGCGTCAACATGGTACCGGTCCGGTCCTGTTACCGTTGGAAAGGGGAGTTCTGCGATGACGGGGAACACCTGCTCATCATGAAGACGATCGTAGCGAAAACAGACGAAGTCATTACTGCAATCAAAACACAGCACCCGTACGAGGTTCCCGAGATCATTACCCTCCCGGTCACTGCTGGTTACCTGCCCTATCTTGACTGGGTGCACGGGGAGACCCGGGAATAACCCGAATCCCGCGGGTTACCCCGGCCCTTTCTTTCCGGCCAGCAGGTCCGGGTGCGATCGCGTGAGGGGCTGGATTAGTGCCATCCCTTTAATAATTGGGAAGCACAGACTCCAAAGCAGACAGCAGGACTGATGAAAAAGTGGAAGGCGTTACCGATTCTCCGAAAAAAACTGCGCTTCTCGTCCTCGGGTGCCCCCAGGTTCCGGTGCAGACCAGCATCGCCCTGTACCTGATCAACCGGCTGAAAAATGCCGGGATCGTGCCGGTCGTTGCCGGCAACAAGGCTGCAAATACGCTCCTCCTGATCGCCGACCCCGAACGGCACTACCTCGGGGAGGTCATGGACCTCGATCACGCTGTTGCCATGATCTCCGACAAGAAGCGGGATTTCGATCTCGATTTTGTATTCATCCATAACGATGCCGGCATCAGCTATGCGGCGACCATGGGTGCAATCTCGAAGGGGAAACTCTTTGCGCTTGTATACGGGGAGCACAACGAAGACCTGGCAAAACAGATTGATTTCCCCTGCACGAAAATGTCTGCAAAAGCGGTGCATAATCCCATGCCGCTTAAGAAAGTCATCGACGAGGTGTCACCATGGGCTGCGTAGAATCCATGAACTACGAAATACTCCTGCGCGACGCGACGTTCAAGGAGTCCCGCGATTTCATCAAAGAACATTATCCGGAATATATCGATGTCGAGCCGGGATTCAAAGTATTCGATGTCCATGTCATCGGCCTGCCGCCAATCGCTATCGGGCTCGAGAGCGATTTTGTCATCTTCCCGTACACAAAACCCTGCCATGGGACGTTCCTCCTCAGGGTCGAGGATACGGAAGAAGCTGCACGGCTCCGGGCACTGAAGAAGAAGTGAATCCCCTTTATTCTGACTTTTTTCTTCTGGTAACCATGCTGTCCGGATTCCCTTATACGCCCGGTGTGAATCCCGGGTCAGGACTTAGCAAGAGACCGGAAATTCCGCGCCGACCGGGAAATATTACCATGAGATATTATATACGACGGTGACAGAATTATATCTGATAGTTACTAAAACCGGTGAAAATCCAGGATTTGTATGGCAGGTAAAGGAAAAGTGCTCCTGATGGATGATGAACAGATCATCATCGATGTGACTCATGAAGTCCTCAGGTTTCTCGGCTACGATGTTCTGTACGCGAAGGATGGAGCTGCAGCACTCGAACTCTATAAAAAAGAGAAATATGCCGGAGTCCCTTTTGATGTTGTCATACTTGACCTCTCGGTTCCCGATGGGATGGGAGGGAAAGAAACAATCGGCGAGCTCAAAGCCTTCGACCCCTCGGTAAAAGCAATCGTGTCGAGCGGATACTCAAACGATCCGGTTGTGCAGGATTTCGGGCAGTACGGGTTTGCCGGCCGGCTGAACAAGCCTTACAAGATCAACGATATGAAGACCATTCTCGAACAGTTGATCAAAAAATAGGAAACCGGGCCGGGTAATTTCGCATATCCTCAGGCAGGACCGTTTTTTTCCCGGATTTTCCAGACCGCTTCTTCTGCAGCCCTTCGCACGTATTCATCCTTGTCTTCCGTCAGTGTCGTCAGGAGTTCAAGGGCCCGTATATCCCCGATATTTCCCAGCGCCTCGGCTGCACCCCAGCGGACATACCAGTCCGTATTTTTCAGCGACTGTATGAGGGTTTCGACCGGGGCGCCGCTCCCCAGTTTCCCCAGAGCCCACGTTGCAGGCACCTGGACATAGGAGTCCGATTCCTTGAGGGCTTTTTCAAGGCAGTATGCCGCCTTCTGGTCGCCAATCTTGCCCAGGGCATCCGCGGCGCTCCACCTGACGTACCAGTCCTGGTCGTTCACCGACTGGATGAGGGGCTCTACGGCGCGGGAATCCTTTATCTCGCCGAGTGCCCAGGCTGCCTTAACCCTGACCCACCAGTTTGCGTCCTTGAGAGAGCGGATCAGGTCATCGACAGCCGGCTTGCCTATCAGGGAGAGCGCAAAAGCACTCCGCCACTGGATATCGCTGTTATCCTCGCGGAGAAGGGCTATGAGCGGCATAATCGCAGGCTTGCCAATCCCGGCAAGGATCCGGGTGGCATGCCAGCGAAGATCCGGATCCTCTTCAAACATTGCCCTGACAAGATGGGGAATTGCAGTCTCCCCGATCCTGCCTATAGCAAGGCTGGCAAGCCAGCGCACGTCCTGGTCCGGTTCCTTTAATGCCCGGATAAGTGGTTTTACCGCAGGTTCACCAATGTCGCCAAGAGCGAGCGCAGCTCTCCAGCGGATACCGAGGTTAGGGTGTCGGATCGCCTTGATGAGGCCGTCCATATCCATGCCGCTTGTGGTGTGAAGGTAATACGCCTTCTTGTCGGATCCCGGGACCGTGTCGACCATAGTTTCACGTTCGTACCTGCACATTCTCGCGAGGTATAATTGTCATTTACTGGTATGACCGGAGTGACGGAAAAATTGCCGTTCGTTATTAGGATCCCCGGCCGGTCAATCTCCTTGAATTTTGCAGTGAATTCCTGTATAATGAGGATAAAAGACCCCGGATTATTTGAAGATAACTGTTTTTCATGAACCCGCCAGCCTGGAACACTGTGGGATTCCTTAATCTTTATCCCCGGCGTTCTGGCCCGGTGTTCAGCCATGCCAATGTATATACCATTCCTGTGCTGTATCTGAAACCTGTGGGATTTTAATGAAGGAACTTTCTGTGCTGATCGGCGGGAAAGCGGGGGATGGTATCAACAATGCCGGGGCGATGGTCGCCCAGTTGCTCAACCACCTCGGCTACCGGATATACCTGTACTTTGACTATCCTTCCCTGATCCGGGGCGGGCACAATTTTGCGATTATCCGGGGCGCGGAGAACCCGGTAGGGACACATGAGAACCACGTCGATTTTGTGCTTGCCCTCAACAAGGAGACGATCGATCGGCACCGGGAGAAATATTCAAAGGAAACCGTGATTATTTTCGACGCGGACCAGGTTAAGATTCCCGGTAACGGGGTCGCTGTCAAGGCTATTCTTTCAGATGAACATGCTCCGGAGATCATGGGCAACTCGGCGATGATCGGTGCGTTTGCAAAAGCAACCGGCATGGAGTGGCCACTGGTCGAGCAGGTCTTCAGGGCTCATATGCCAAAAGGGATTGACCAGAACCTGAACGTAGCACGTCGGGCGTACGATCAAATGAGACAGATCCGGACTATCGAACGATGCGACAACCATCCCCTCGCCCTCCTTACCGGGAACGAGGCAATCGGTCTTGGTATGGTCAATGGCGGGCTTGAAACCTATGTTTCGTATCCGATGACACCTTCATCGAGCCTCCTCCACTTCCTTGCGGAGCAGAAAGAGAAATTTGGGATCATGGTCGTCCACCCCGAGAACGAGATCGGTGTTGTCCTGATGGCGCTCGGTTTTGCCTATGCCGGCAGGCGCACTGCGGTCGGCACGTCCGGGGGCGGGTTCTGCCTGATGACCGAAGGGCTCTCCTTTGCCGGGATGGCAGAACTCCCGCTTGTCCTCGTCATCTCCCAGAGGACCGGCCCTTCAACGGGTCTCCCCACCTACACGGGACAGACCGAACTGCATTTCGTCCTCAACGCGGGGCAGGGGGAGTTCCCCCGGCTTATCGTTGCGCCGGGAGATGCGACGGAAGCCCTGTACTGGTCTGCGGTCGCGACAAACATGGCATGGAAATTCCAGGTACCCGCATTCATCCTCGCTGACAAGACCCTGTCGGAGGGAACATATAGCGTCGATGCGACCGCGTTACCCAATGTCCCCCGGTATGATTCCCCCTTGTGGGATGGAAATGGAACATACCGGCGATACGCTGACACCCCTTCCGGTGTTTCGCCTCTTGCATTCCCGGGGCAGACCGGTGCCATAGTCAAAGCCGATAGTTATTTGCACGACGAAGCTGGTATTACGACGGAAGAGGCGAATCTTGCGGAAGTAATGGCAAAGAAGCGCCTCCGTAAAGGCGAGGCACTGGCCCGGGAAACGGAGGGATACGGCGGCGTCATCGTTTCCGGGATTCCCGACGCCGATACAGCTCTTTTATGCTGGGGCTCGACAAAAGGCGCGTGCGATGAGGCCGGGGGACGGCTCGGGATCCGGGTTATACGGCTGGTAGTGCTCTCCCCATTTCCGAAAGAAGGACTCAAAAATGCTCTTAGCGGGGTCACCCGGCTGATCGTGGTTGAAGAGAATGCGACCGGGCAGCTTGCATCCCTTGCGGAGCGGTACGGGATTATTGCTCACAGGAAAATCCTCCGGTTTGACGGTCGCCCGTTCACCCCCGGGGATCTGCTGGTAAGGGTAAAGGAGGCAATGGCATGACCGGACGCCAGATCATAACAGAAGCCCAGAACACCTGGTGCCCGGGCTGTGGGAACTTCTCGATCCAGTTCACGCTCAAAGGTATCCTGGAGGGTATGGAGAAAGAGGGAAAATCGCTTGACGACGTAGTGCTGGTCACGGGAATCGGGTGCCATGGCAAGATGGCGGACTATCTCAACATCAACACGTTCTACTCGCTGCACGGGCGGGCCGTCCCGGTTGCAACCGCGATCAAACTCGCAAACCCGGATCTTACCGTTATCTGCTGCTCGGGGGACGGCGATTCCTACGCGGAGGGGCTGGACCACCTGATATTCGCTGCAAAACGGAATGTCGATATAACGGTAATCATTCACAACAACCGTGTTTACGGCTTAACGACCGGGCAGTATACCCCCACGTCCCCGCTCGGGTTCCACGGGAAATCCACGCCGGCAGGAACCACCGAATACCCGTTCAATCCTATCGAACTGATGCTTGCAAGCGGGGCCACCTACGTGGCACGGGGTTATACAAGGAAGATGGACCAGCTGAAGCACCTGATCGCAGGCGGGATTGCCCACAAAGGATTTGCATTTATCGATGTGCTCCAGATCTGTGCCACGTTCTTCCCGGCTGCCGATTACTATACCCCCCGGGTGTACGACCTGCCGGAAGAGGAGCATGACAATTTCGAAGCGGCGTGCATAAAAGCAAGGGAGTGGGACTATAACAGTGACGCGAAGATCGCTCTTGGGACCTTCTATACGCGGGTCCTTCCCACGTTCGAGAAGAGGATGGCAGGTCGCCCGGTCACGATCGAGGAACGGGAAAAGGCAGTCGGCGAATTCCTTGCCGCAAGGACCTGAAATGACCTGACTTCCCTTCCAACTTGGCATGCCGGGGACCTGGCCCGGCTGCGAGAGCGTTAAGAAGAAACCGTGAGGACCATGAAACGTGAAGGACCCGGCCTGGTACCGGATGCAGCTGTTCATAAACCCGCCTGGAATCCGGAGCTTCGCCTGCTCGTGATCCCTGCATTGATTTATGCCGCATGGATACTGGATATCTACCTGCTCGAAGGGCGGGTGAATCTTTTCTCCCGGATCGATCCTGCCGGAGTTTTGCTGTACACCCTCGTTGCGTGTGTCTTAATCGGCACTATTGTTCCTATCCTTTGGATCCGTATGTCCTTCATCGCCGGTGCTGTTAATATGTTCCATATCGGGTTCCGATCGCTGAAACGTACGTTGGCTGCCTGCTCCGGTACGATCCTTATCGGATATATTCTCCTTGTGATCGCGAGCCCGTTCGGTTCCGATCGGACAGCCTTTTTCAACTCCTTCCTCCTTCTGCTCCCGACCGCAATTGCCGCAGTTATGGTCTGCTTGACGCTGATTGGAACTCATGTTCAGGCATATGTCCGGGCAAGCGGGGCCATTGTCTCGGTTCACGTGGGGGTTGCCGTAACAGCACTTGCTTTCTGCTTCATCGCAGTAGTCATTGCGCCCGGAGCACAATTGCAGAACGTCTTTTTCTGGTTTGTATGTATCGGGATAGTATCGGCCCTCTTCTTCTTCGCGGTCAGGGACATCTATGCAACAACGATCGTTGTGGCAGGGCTGACGGTTTTTGGAATGGCGAACCGGATCGACCCGTCGCTCCTCCATGGATCCACACCAGTTGTCAGCCTGTCAGCGTTTATCGCAATCGCAGTGCTGGTCGCCGTTCACTGGTATTTCTCACGGAATTTTACAACGATTCTTGTTCCAGAATTATCAGAAAGCCCCTGACCCGTTCTCTGCATCCCTTGTCAGGCTTCTCGTTCCCAAACATATTAAAGCGATGACAGGGGGTATGTAGCGTGAGGAGAATTTCAAATGGATGCAGAGAACGGTCAGAATCTCTTTGCCACTATAAAGCAGCATATCTGCACATGTTCAGGGAACCTCATGCTGAGTCCGAACGTGGAAGAGGTTCTCAAGATACCCAAGCGGGAACTTCATGTTTCGCTTCCTGTAAGGATGGACGACGGGCACATCGAGACTTTCCAGGGATTCCGGGTCCAGTATAACTACGCGCTCGGTCCCATGAAGGGGGGAATCCGCTTTCATCCCGATGAGACGATCGATACCATACGGGGACTTGCAGCCCTGATGACGTGGAAATGCGCCCTTTACAACCTGCCGCTCGGGGGAGCGAAAGGCGGGGTAATCTGCAACCCGAAGAAGATGTCCATGGCCGAGCTGGAGCGGCTCAGCCGGGCGTATATCGTCGCGATATACGAGGTCATAGGACCCGACCGGGACATCCCTGCTCCCGACGTGTACACAAACCAGCAGGTCATGGCATGGATGATGGACGAGTATGCAAAGATTGCCGGGAGAGCGTCGTTTGGCTCCATTACCGGAAAACCCCTGCCGCTTGGGGGATCCGAGGGCAGGCAGGAGGCTACAGCGCTTGGTGGCTGGTACGCGGTGCATGAAGCGGCGGAAAAACTGGAGCTCACCATTCCCGGAGCCCGGGGGGCTGTCCAGGGATTCGGGAACGTCGGCTACAATGCCGCGAAGCTGGGGTCGGAGACCTTTGGTGTGCGGATTGTTGCGGTGAGCGACAGTAAAGGCGGGATATACTCGGAGGATGGACTGGATATCCCTGCAGTCGCAGAGCATAAAGGAAAGACCGGGAGCGTTGTGGGATTTCCCGGGGCGGTGATGGTATCAAACGATGAACTGCTCGAAAAGGATGTCGATATTCTTATTCCTGCCGCCCTTGAGAATGCTATAACGATAAAGAATGCATCCCGCATCAAGGCTAAGATCGTGGCAGAATTTGCCAATGGTCCCACATCCCTTGAAGCCGATCCGATCCTCTTTAACCGTGGCATCCACGTGATCCCGGACTTCCTCTGCAATGCCGGTGGCGTGATAGTCTCCTATTTTGAGATGGTCCAGAATTCCAACCTCGATCACTGGGACGTGGATGAAGTGAACAACCGGCTTAAGAAGAAAGTGTCCGACACCTATCAGGCAGTATTCGGGCTTGCGAAAACAAATGGGGTCGACCTCCGGCAGGCTGCCTACACTATCGCGGCAAACCGGGTAGTCGAGGCGATGCAGTTGCGGGGCTGGATATGACCCGGGGCACTACCAAGAAAGAGGGAAATCAAAAAGCACTTAATCGATATTGCGGGTTCCGGATTTTTATGAAGACCCGGTAAAACGGAATCGATTCGGTACACTGTGATTGTGCTCCGGTGAAATATCACAGGATCCTGTACCGGAAATCTTAGTTTTGACTCGATCCGTCTTGGCACGCTGGTGGGATTTTTGTCCTTTAGGTATTTTCATAGTCATGGTCGTGAATCCGGGATAAATTCTGATAAGAAATTTTTTACCGCTCCGCACCGAAACTAGATCCATGACGGAAAAAATGCCGTATACTCTTCTTACCTGCATCTGCCTTATTCTTGGAGTACTTGTGGCCGGTTGCTCCAGCCAGGCTCCTGCTTCCACCCCGGTCCCGACACCCACGGTACCTGGGGCGAAATATGTTGCCGGGGACATCATTGCGAAGTCGACGACGACGACCGATAAATCGCTTTACCTGATTTTAGGCTATGATCCGGCATCAGATGAATACTCCCGGGCATGGATTTACAAAAATACCGATGGTTCATGGGGTCACCGCATCGATAATACAACCAGCGAGACAACGAGAACGATAATCGAGAAGACGTATCCCGTAAAGATCGCACACGTTTCCGTTTCCGGTGTCCTGATCGTAACCCCGACGATCCCGACAATTGTCCCGACGACTTTCGGGATCGGCCCGACTATTTCGAACGTGACTCCGTCAGCGTCAGGTATCGGTACCACCACCACTCTGACCATCACCGGCAGCAACTTCCAGACCGGCGCCACCGTAAAACTCATCCGCGGCGGAGGGGGAATTTCTACCGGGACTGCACTTTCAGTCTCGTCTTCGAGCATCACAGGCACGTTCAACCTCAACGGGCTTGAAGAAGGACAGTACAACGTTGTTGTTACCAATCCCGATGGCCAGCTCGATACGCTGGTAGGCGGTTTCACGATTGGTGCAGCTCCCCCGATCATATCGAGTGTATATCCCAACTCCGGTTCCCTGAATGGTACGGTATCGCTGACTATCACCGGTCAGAACTTCGAAGATCCTGCCATCGTATCCCTTTCGATGGGGTCGCTGACATTCGATCAGACATACATCACCAACGTTATGACAATATCTCCCACCCAGATAACCTGTAATCTCCAGATCCCGGCGACAACAACTCTCGGAGACTGGAATGTAAAGGTGATCAATGTCGCAAGCCGGGAGTCAGGTGTATGGACACAGACGTTCCATATCACCAGTTCAACAACTACCTGAAATACATTTTTTATCCGGGGGCAATCCCATCTTATCTTTAGTAACTCCTCTGGGGTCTGCGTGGAACATCCCCCGGATCAATACTCACGCAACCACCGCAAACTATTAACCCGCTCTGATAGGAAAAATAGGGTAATGGCTGACGCTTTCCTCTCTTCGGTCATTTTTGCTTATGTTGTCCTGCCCTTCCTCATCTTCTGCGCCCGTATCTGTGATGTAACGCTTGGCACTATCCGGGTCATCTTCATATCCAAAGGAATTAAGTATATCGCGCCTATGATCGGTTTTTTCGAAGTCATCATATGGCTTCTTGCTATCGGGCAGGTGATGAATAACCTGACCAACTTTGTTGCCTATGTCGCTTACGGGGCAGGTTTTGCATCAGGGACTTTTATCGGTATGCTGATAGAGGAAAAGATCTCACTTGGTCTCACAAGCGTCCGGATTATCACCCGCGAAGATCCCGGGGCACTTCTCCAGTATCTCAGGTCCCATGATTACGGGGTCACCAGCGTAGACGGGGAGGGTGCGACCGGCCCGGTGAAGATGGTCTTTACCATCATCAAGCGCCAGGACCTCCCTCGTGTCATCGGGATCATAAAACAGTTCCACCCGAGCGCATTCTATTCAATTGAAGAGGTGAAATCAGTGGCTGAGGGAGTCTTCCCCGAACGCCCGTCCCGTGGAGTCTTCACCTGGATGGATTCTCTCCGGTTTTACCGTAAAGGAAAGTGAAACGGGACACATCCCGGTACACCAGACGTACTTATTAATATCGAAGCGAACACCGGTGAAGTACCGCTGGACTTTATGGACGCGTTCATCCTCACCCTTATTGTTCTTCTCCCGACCGGTATTTTCATCGGTTTTACTTCAGGTTTCCTTGGCGTAGGTGGTGGATTCCTGATGGTCCCCGTCCAGTTCTGGCTTCTCACGTCCATGGGTGTCGATCCCACGCTCGCGCTGCGAATAGCGTTCGGGACAAGCCTTGCAGTTGTTGTACCCACCGCTCTCTCCGGGGCCTGGGGTCATCACTGCCGGAAATGTGTCCTCGTGCGCCCGCTCCTTATCATGATAATTCCCTGTATTGTCGGGGCGGTCGCAGGTGCTGCAATCTCGACCCATGCACCCGGTAAGCTTATGGAATCATTGTTTGGAATTCTCCTTCTTTTTGGAGCAGCAAGAATGCTGATGTCCGCCGCCCTGCCTGCAGCGCACGACCGTTGGGTGAGCAAAAGAGCCCTCGTCCTCTGGGGACTGGTTTTTGGAACGGTATCGGGTTTGTTTGGCGTGGGAGGCGGGATCGTCATGGTTCCAATAATGGTAACGGTCATGCGGTTATCAGTGCACGAAGCTATCGGGACTTCTACCGCACTCATGATCAGCTCGTCGATAGGAGGTGTCGTTACCTACATCGTCAGTGGGATGGGAGTCCCGGGCCTGCCCGCATACTCCCTTGGATATGTAGACACTTTCCAGTGGATTATCCTCGCTGCCGCGAGCATTCCTATGGCACAGGCAGGGGTAAAGGCAGCCCATTACCTTCATGGGGACCGGATGCGGATGGTTTTTGTAAGCCTCGCCGGAGCAATCGGGATCTACATGTTTTTTTCAGGGTTGAATTAATAGCAGACGATCCTGTAAAATATACCCTTAAAATATCAAATAGCCATTTATTTATCCTAACTCAATGACATCATTTCAGATAAAAATGACCGCAGGAACCGCAGGAAAGAAATTTTTTATCCTTATTATTTCCCTTGGGATCTGCCTGATTGCAGGATATATCGCAGCTTATTTCACTATGCCGGCGCTGTCGGGCTGGTACGCCGGGCTCGTCAAACCCGACCTGACGCCACCGTCGTGGGTTTTTGCACCGGTCTGGACAATTCTCTCTATCCTAATGGGTCTTTCACTCTATTTCATCTGGCAGTCCGGGACGAAGAAAAAAGAATTTACCCTTGGATTGATTTTGTTCCTGCTCCAGATTATCCTGAACGTTGGGTGGTCATATGTTTTTTTCGGGCTTCATTCAATATTTTTCGGGTTTATCGGGATCGTCCTGCTCTGGGTAGTCCTGGTCTGCACTATCATCCAGTTGCTTAAATTCTCAATCGGCGCAGCGGTTTTACTCTTGCCGTACCTCTTCTGGCTGACGTTTGCGGTATTCCTCAACTACACAATCCTTACCCTCAATCCCGTCAGCCTCAGTTCCCTGGTATAACGATTTTTCCCGGAAGATTTACCAGAAACCATGGTTTTGGGGAACCAATACCTTCTTTTTGTTGCAGGACGACGATGTCACCGGGAGACCAGATGCCAATCCAGCGTATCAGAGTGGCTAACTTCAAGAGTTTTTCTGAGATCGAGATCGATCTCTGCAGATTCAACATAGTAATTGGGTCAAATGCAGCAGGAAAATCCAATTTCATCGGGATTTTCAAATTTCTCCGGGACGTCGCCCGTTACGGCCTTATCAATGCCATCGCGATGCAGGGTGGTGCGGACTATATCCGGAATGCAAAGATCGGGAACTCCCGTGATCTCGAAATTATGATCGTGTACCAGCCGGATCCCACTGCCGAATTCCTTGACCGCCAGGGATGTGACAAGCCTTTGCTCTGCATGGAACTGTGCGAGTCATCCTATGAATTTGCACTCAGGTTCGATTCCCTGGGAAACGGGTTTTCTATAACAAAAGACCGGCTTGTTATCGGGTGTGATATCTCGGCCTGCCCTTCACAAAACCCGGATGAAGGCAAGCAGGTAATCGGACGCGGGGAGATCCGCATAACTTCGGAGGGTGGTGAGATCCATTACGAAGTCGATATCCCGGAAGGGTGTCCCCTGACCGATCGGGATTTTGTCCCTCTTTTTTTCCGGGGAAAACGCCTGCCGGAGAAGACCCTCCTTCTCGAAACACCCTATGCGTATCCGCTTCCACACGCTGAAAAATTCTTCGAACGTATCGCAGTGTACGATTTTGACCCGAAACTTCCCAAGCGAGGGGTCGCCATCACCGGGAAACGGGATCTTGAAGAAGACGGAAGCAATCTTGCCCTCGCGGTGAAAAATATCACCGATGATCCCGAAAAGAAACGGAAATTTGCAAACCTGATCCGTGACGTGCTTCCTTTCGTCGAGGATTTCTCGGTGCAGAAATTTATGGATATCTCCCTGATACTCACCCTGCGTGAACGGTATGCAAAAGGAGATCTTCCTGCGTTCTCGCTTTCCGATGGGACGATAACGATATTCGACCTGATCATCGCCCTTTATTTCGAGGAAAAACCGTTCATCGTAATAGAAGAGCCGGTCAGCCACATCCACCCGTTCCTGATCGGCCGTATCATCGCGATGATGAAAGAGGCATCCGCAAAAAAACAGGTAATGATCTCGACTCACAGTACGGAAGTGGTGAAACATGCGTGTCTTGGAGATATCCTGCTTATCTCGCGGGACAGCGAAGGTTTCTCCATCTTATCCCGCCCTGCCGATAAAGAAGAGGTCCGGACTTTCCTTGAAAATGAGATCGGGATAGAAGAGCTCTACATCCAGAACCTGCTGGGACAATAAAGCATGAAAAAACGGCTATTTATCCTCGTCGAAGGAGAAGATGACGTCCGGTTTTTCGGACGGATCATAAAACCTCTCGTCGCCCCTCGCTATGATTCCGTGGAGATCATGCCCTATGCGTGCATAAAACGCGAGAAAGTGAACAATTTTTTAAAAAGCGTACGGCAGATGGGCAATGATTATATCTTCGTTGCCGACATCGACCGGGAGAGGTCCGTACGGGACAAGAAACAGATCCTGTACCACTGGTTCCATGATATTGACGGGGCCGGCATCGTTGTCGTCGTCAAAGAGATCGAGAGCTGGTACTACGCAGGCCTGTCAGTGACAGCCCTGCAAAAACTCGGGCTCCCGGCACTTCCCGTTACTGATGACCTGACAAAGGAGGACTTCAACAAGCTCATTCCCCGGCGCTTCGATTCGAGGATAGATTTCATGTTCGAGCTCCTCAAGTATTTCTCAGTCGATTCCGCTGTTAAAGAAAACCGGTCATTTAAGTTTTTTTACGATCGCTACCATATAGGTTCTCACGGTGACGGGACCGTTGAAATGGTAAAATGAGTGAGATGCAGAAACCGGAAAACCGCGTGTTCCCGTAAAGGGATTTTTGAATACTTTTTTTAACTCGCCGCGCAATTCTGGTATGATTTATCCATTCATCCTTAATGGAGCGATTGATCGGTATGGTGTCACAGGAATTAAAACCCGGAATTTCGTGGGTCGGTGCGATTGATTTTGACCGGAGGATGTTCGATGAGCTCATCCCCCTTCCTAACGGGACGAGCTATAACTCTTACCTTATCCAGGGAAGCGAGAAGACTGCACTGATCGATACGGTCGATCCGAGCAAGGAATTCGAGCTGATTGCAAACCTGGTCAAACGGGGCATAACCCGGATAGATTATATCGTTATCAACCACGCGGAGCAGGACCACTCGGGCTCTCTTCCCATGGTGCTTGAGTTTTTCCCGGATGCCACAATAGTTACGAATGAAAAATGCAAGGACTTCCTCTCCGATCTCCTTCATATCCCGCTCGACCGGGTAAAGATTATAAAAGACCGGGAGACGCTTTCCCTTGGCGATAAGACCCTTGAATTCCTCATCACACCATGGACCCACTGGCCCGAGACCCAGCTGACCTATCTTCGGGAGGACAGGATCCTCTTTCCCTGCGATCTGTTCGGGGCACATGTAGCGTCGAGCGATCTTTTTGTCAGGGACGAAGCGGAAACCTACCGGTCCGCAAAACGGTACTATGCGGAAATTATGATGCCGTTCCGGGGGAGCATCAAGGGTTATGTAGAAACGGTCAAGGCCCTTCCCCTTGACATGATTGCTCCCAGCCATGGCCCTGTCCACCGCCGGCCCGCCCTCATCCTAGAAGCGTACGAAGACTGGGTATCGGACACTGTTAAAAATGAAGTCGTGATCCCCTACGTCTCGATGCACGGGAGCACAGCCCGGATGGTGGAGCACCTCACCGGGGCCCTGATTGACCGGGGTATAACGGTGAAGCCATTCAACCTGACCAAGACCGATATCGGGGAACTTGCGATCGCCCTCGTCGACACCGCGACGATCGTGGTTGCGACGCCAACCGTGCTCTTCGGCCCTCACCCGGCAGCACTCTATGCCACCTATCTTGCAAACGTCCTCAAACCGAAAGTGAGATTCGCATCGGTGATGGGATCGTACGGCTGGGGAGGCAAAACCGTTGAGACCCTTGTAAAAATGCTCGACCATGTCAAAGTCGAGGTGATCGAGCCTGTCACGGTGAAAGGGGCGCCGGACGAGGCGGCCATGATCGCGATCGACCGGATGGCCGATGAGATCCTCGCCAAGCACAGAGCAATAAACATTGCATAATCGTCTCATTTTTTTGCAGATTCTGCATAGTGGGTTTTTTTGTTTACGCTTCTTTTCGATTCATTCGTGATTTCATATTTTTGTTATTCAGGCAAACACTAATAGAGCACGAAGGAGTAAACCACTGAGCAATGCACCGGCGCGAGCATCTCTTCACGATCATCGCCGATCTTGGCGATATTTTCACCTTTATTGCGCCGATAACCTGCATCCCCCTCATTGTTACCCTGATCTACTCCGAGTGGGATATGTTCATCCCCATGGCAGCAGTCCCCGTCACGTTTTACGTTTTGGGAATGCTTCTTGCCAGTATTCCCCGTAGCGAACGGGTCGCACGCCTTTCGACGGCATTGTGCTCCGTGGCACTTTTCTGGCTCACCTGCGCAATGGTGAGCGGAATACCCTTCATGCTCGCTCTTCACATGGGATTTACGGATGCCTTGTTCGAAGGGATGGCCGGGTGGACCGGGACGGCGTTTACCATGATGCGGTCGCTTGATGTTGCTCCCCACACTCTTCTCTTCTGGCGGTCCTTCATGCAATGGATCGGAGGAATCGGGATTATCGCCATTTCAATCACCCTCGCGAGCAGCACCGGGCTCTTCCAGTCGAAGACGCTCCGGAAAGAGAGCAGGGATGAACCCCTTATGCCGGGGATAATCGCCACCGGCCGTGCCCTCTGGAAGATCTACGGGGTTCTCACCTTCATCGCCATCAGCCTCATCCTCTTCACAGGGTTATCCCTCTGGGAATCAGTTAATCTCGGCCTCACGGCAATTTCGACTGGTGGGTTCACCATCCACCAGGCCGGCATCCCGTATTACCATAGTCTGCTCCTTGAGCTCATACTCATCCCGATAATGATCGCGGGAGCACTCCCGTTCAAACTGTATTATCTCATTATCGATAACAAGAAACTGAGCCTTTTTGGCGACGAGCAGGTCAAACTTTTTTTTGTTTTTGTCGCGATCGGGGTTGCAGTTCTTACTTACGATCTCATCTTTTTTGCAAACCTCGATATCCTGCCGGCGCTCGAACAGGGCCTGTTCATGACCGTATCCACGCTCACGACCACCGGGTTTCAAACGGCGAACCTGCACGAATGGGCGAGCGTGACGCTTCTTTTCCTTGCTATGCTTGCTTTTGTCGGAGGGTCTTCCGGGAGCACCGCCGGCGGGATCAAACTCAGCAGGGTAGCGCATGCATTTCGTGCACTGCTCTGGTGGTTCCGGCGGCTTTACGTTACGGGGAAAGTTCTCATTCCGTTCAAGATCGAAGGACGTGTCATTCCAAAAGCAACTGCAGAGCTTGAAGCAGCAAAGAACATGCTCGTTATCATCCTCTCGGTACTTACCATTTTTATCGCGACCCTCTGTATTTTCCAGTTCAGCAATACTCCCTTTTCGATCACGGAAGTGGTTTTTAACGTTGTCTCTGCATTTTCCACGGTGGGGTTAAACACAGGTTTTGTCTCACCGGAAATGCCACTTGTCTCGAAATGGATATTTATTGGAGTAATGTGGCTGGGGAGACTTGAGGTAATCCCGGTAATTATGCTCTTTATTGCACTGTTCCGAAGACCGGAATAACCGGTTATTTTTTCGCGGTACCGGGTATTCCTATTGTGCCGCTTCCCGATGAGCAAAAGGCGCACCAACGGTACCGGGGGCCCGAAGCCGCAAAGAAGGGCCGCGGTGAAACGCAGACTCTGGTATTCCTACCGCCGCCCGATCCGGGATCTGGAACAGGACCGGTGTCCGGATGAATGAAGATGCGAGTGCAAATATTTTCGCGCCGGTCACGATTATTTCTTTAGTTTTTTCCAGGAATCCGCCGGGGAACTCTGACACGTCGCGGAGGCTCGCGAATTTTTTTCTGAAATTTTTAACGGTGATCAATCCGATATCTCCTGGACCTCAAATCAGTTCGGATTATTTTTGAAATTTTTTATAGCTGGAAATTCATTTGAGATATCGGGAGCATTGCAGTAGTCTGCGATTTTTTTTTACTTTTTTTGAATGGTGATTCACGAAAATGATTTCCCGCGGATTGTACCTGCTCGCAACCTTTTTTGAACTGTTTTTCCGGACAGCCCGCTATCCGGCCCAAAATCAAAATCTCGTCGTATTCCGGTTGAATGCCTTACGGGCCTTGAGGATCGCATCTAACACAACTTTACTTTCCCTAACATCAGGAGATCTAATATAAATTGCCACACCATAGGTACGGTGATGAAACAGATCGCCCTGTATGGCAAAGGGGGAATCGGCAAGTCCACGACATCAGCAAATCTTTCAGCTGCGCTTTCGTGTCAGGGGCTCGATATCCTTCAGATCGGGTGCGATCCGAAACGGGACAGCACGCGGATGCTCATGGGCGGGAAACTCATCCCGACTGTGATGGACCTTGTCCGCGAGCGGGGCGAGGCTGCGATCGGCCTTTCGGATATTGTTTTTAAGGGATTCAACGGTGTCCGCTGTGTCGAGGCCGGAGGACCGGAACCGGGGGTCGGCTGTGCAGGACGGGGGATCATTGCGACCTTCCAGATCCTCCAGAAGCACGGTGCACTTGAAGGCGATGTGATTGTCTACGATGTTCTGGGGGATGTCGTGTGCGGTGGTTTCGCGATGCCCATGCGTGAAGGGTACGCCCAGGAGATCTATCTTGTGACATCGGGAGAACTCATGTCCCTGTACGCGGCGAACAATATCTGTAAGGCAATCCAGCGTCTTTCTTCCCGCCCGAAGAGCAGGTGCCGGCTCGCTGGTGTTATCTGCAACGCAAAGGGCCAGCCACGGGAAAAAGAACTGGTCAGTGAATTTGCCCGGCGGGTGAACAGCGCGATGGTCCAGTTCATCCCCCGCGACCGTACCGTACAGATGGCGGAACTCAACCGGAAGACTGTAATTGAGTACGAGCCCGAATCCGCCCAGGCGGAATGCTACCGTTCTCTGGCTGGGCGGGTAATGGAAAATACCCGCCTGACTATCCCGGCCCCTATCGAGTATGATGACCTTGAGGCCCTCGCTATCGAATTCATGTAGGCAGGGAGGATGTACCCTTACCGGGGCACTCTCTGCGACAACCCATGTCCGCGATGCGGTGACGGTCGTCCACGGGCCCAAAGGCTGCACCCATCACAATTTTTCTCTCTTTCATGCGACCAATCTCGACAACGACGAGCTGATACTTCCCGACATGTTCTCGACCGGTCTCACCGATACGGAGATTATCTTCGGTGGCGAAGAGACGCTTCGGCAGACGCTTGATTCGGTTACCCGGGGAGGCTCGGCCGCGGTGTTTGTTCTCTCGACCTGCATTGTGGATACGATTGGCGACGATATTCATGCCGTGTGCGACCGGGATTATGGTGTACCGGTTATTCCCATCCCCACTGCCGGTTTCCTCGGGGGATCGTTCCAGGACGGGCTGAACAATGCACTCTGTGCGATCGCAGATAAGGCCGGCCTTTTTTCCCGGACGGAGAAAGAGGTCGTGGCGTTTTGTCCGGAAAACTGCAACGGGGTCAATATAATTGGGGAGAAGAACCTCGAATTCGAAGTCGAGGAAAATTATGCCGAAGTTACCCGGCTGTTGGACGGCCTATCGATCCCGGTCAACAGCCGGTTCATCCGGAACAGCGCTGTTAAGGATCTCTTCCGAATAGGGACCGCCAGGCTTAATATCCTCCGCGATGAGGAACTGCGGCCCGTCGGGGAATTCCTTAAGAAAAAATTTGGCACGCCCTATATCGTCTCGTACCCCTCAGGCCTCGAAGGGACGATCCAATTTATCCGGAACGTAGCAGATGCATTCGGGATAGCCGGTGGTCATGCTGTCGCCCGCGAACAGGAGATGCAGGAAGAGATGCTTGCGGGTTTCAGCGACATCTCCGGGGCCGAGATTCTCTTTGAGACCACCCCGACCCGGGAATCCCGGTTGTATTCCGACGAGATCATATTGCATCTTGGCCTGAGACTGGGCAACAGGGGGTGCAGGGTCCCGCTGCCTTTCTCGCCTCCGGTCGGAAGCACCGGGGTCCGGCGCCTGCTTCACCGGTGGAGGTGTGCGATCCATGGCTGAATGCAACAACCCACTCTGGCCCTGCGCGATGACGGGGGCCGCGTCCTGTCTTGCGGGTTTCGAAGATATCACGGTTGTTATCCACGGATCGAGCGGGTGCTATTATTACCCGACAACGCTCCTCCACACACCCCTGAGGGGAACGTTCATCATGGAGAACGAGGTTATCTTCGGTTCCGATGAGCGAATACGGGAAGTGATGGATGGCCTCGCCGGGGCAAAGAACCGGGTTGCAATCATCACGACCTGCGTCCCGGCAATCCTGGGAGAAGATATCCAGTCGATGCTTGCATCTCACGATGTGATCCTCGTCGACAGCCCGGGTTTCTCCGGTGATGTGGAGATCGGTTATAAGAAGGCGCTCGAAATTCTCGCACCTGAAGTCAATCCGGAGACACCCGGTGTAAATATCGATGGTGTGTGCCTCTTTGACCCATTCTCAAGGGGCAATCTCCTGGAAGTGCGGAGGTTATTGCAGCTGGCCTCAGTCCCGGTGGGAACGGTATTTTGTGCGGATAAACTTGGGGGCGTCAAAAATGCCGGTGCCTATACTCTCGGAACGAACGGAAATTTCGCGAGCGGGGTGGGAGAATCTCTTGGAGGAATGCTTGGGTTCGGTGCAATCGCGGAAACGTTTGCAGCAATCGACAGGAGGTTTGATGAAGCTGATGTCGAACCGGTCCTGAAAGAGGCCGGATTCGAGGAAGAACGCGTCGTCAGGGCCTGCGACAAGTTCCTCATGAAGGCTGATCCACCTACTGTTGCAATTTTCGGGGGTTCATCGTACGCCGCTTTTGCCGCGGGAACCCTCCGGCGCTATCTCGATGCCGAGATCCTCTGCATCGGGTGTCGGAATGAGCCAGCCGAGACATCTATTCCCATGAAGCAGGTGACCGGGTTGAACGAAGTGAAGGATCTTATCCGGCTGCATGATCCCGATCTGGTTCTCGGGTCGTCGTTCGAACACTCGGTTGCCCGTAACCGTGGATTTGTCGCCCTGACCCCCCCGATAAGGGAAAATGTACGTCTGGCACCACGCGCAATAGCCGGAATTGCGGGAACGCTTTTTTTCGTCGAAGATGTACTCAATGAATGCATGGATGCCAAGAAAAAAAACGCCCCGAAGGACTAAAACCAGAACATTCTTTTCCCGGGATTTCACTTTCACCCTGCGCACGCTCCCGGGTTATATAGCTCTCCCGCTGACTCCGTTGTACGACAGAAGGTGGTCGTGTATGATGGAAAAAGCAGGATATTTCCAGAAGACTGGTGCAAAGGCTCTTGACTGCGATGGGACTCCCCGTGAGATACTCGAAGTTCATATTCAGGGAGCCCGGTATGCGATCCGGACGAGTACTCTTGCTGCGGCAATCACCGGCAAGGTCTTTGTCCAGGTCGAGGATCTTACGCGGAACTGGAATTACTATCTAGGCAATACCTGCGGGCTTGCTCAGGTATCTGCGTCCGGAAAAGCCCTGAACATCGAGATCTTCCAGAAAGGAATTTTCACCATCTCGCTCGCCTCGCTCCGTAGTGTCATGTACGGGAGAGACCGGAGTGCGACCATCGTAAAAATACCGGAACAGGCCGAACAGTTCATTAAAATGCGCAGGGTCTCGCATGGCCAGCAGCAGATCTGTGCGACGGGTTAACCTTCAATAAAGGCCCCCTCTCGCCTGCATACCACTCTGCATTAATAGTTCCGCAACAGATGATCCTGAGTGATGAAGCGGGCATTTTTTTTATTGCCGTGATGCTTCGACAAGAATTTGCCCAGGGGTGCATCAAGCACGATTTGTACAGATGAAATGTACCGGGATCTCGTTGAATGCCAGCAGGATCTTATCGTCAGGTTCAGTCCCGAAGGCCGCCTCCGGTATGTGAACCCGGCATATTGCGACGCGGTCGGGAAGAAGAAAGAAGAACTGGAGGGTGATATCTTCATGCCGGTCACTTCGGAAAAGTATTCCGATGTGGTCGCAACCCAGATGACAAAACTCTTCCGGCCACCGTTTGCCTGTACCGTCGACCAGTGGATCCAGACTACGAAGGGGATGCGGTGCTTCAGCTGGTCGGCAAAGTCGATGCTGGACGATGCCAAGAACGTGGTGTCGATCGTCGCCATCGGCCGCGATATTACCCGGTTCAGGCATGATCTCAGGGCGATCAGGAAGAAAGACGAGGACCTGATGCTCGTTGTGGAGAGCGGCAGGCAGATGTATTACTCGCACTCTCCCGAACACATGATGATGTTCGTCAGCCCGCGGATCCGTGCACTGCTGGGCTGCAAACCCCGGGCTGGTAACTGGGCGTGGACAGACTATCTTACTGACAACCCCGTCAACGCTGCGGCCCTCGAACGGACGATTCGGGCAGTTTCCACCGGAAAACGCGAACCCCCGTACCGGTTCGAAATGAAAGGGGCGAATGGCAGGACCATCTGGTTTGAAGCAAACGAGATCCCGGTCGTGAAGAATGGAAAGACTGTGTCCATCGTCGGCTCGATGATTGATATCAGCGAAAAGATGAAAATAGAGGAAGGTGCAACAGAGGCAGAGCTCCTCATCAAAGAGTACCGGAATCCCGTTATCCGTCCCTATGGCCAGGATATGGATTCGGAACCGGCGAACGGGCCCTTCGGGTTTCTCCGGTCAATTTTTTCAAAGAAAGCGGAAGAGGCTGACTACGCATCCGGTGAAGGGTCCGACAACCAGCAATAAACCGGCAATAAATCGGGTACAGGTTTTCTATCTTTTCTGTCTAAATCCAATCCCTGTCGGGCAAACTCCCGGAGTGGGATTATCGAGTCGATTCCGCAAAAAAAAATTTTTTTTATCTTCCCTTCCTTACACAGTCGGCGATATACGATCCCGCCTGCGCAGTCCGGGCCGAGCCGCCCATGTCCTTTGTGACAACGCCGTCCTTAATACTCTGCTCGATGGCGCCGACAACTGCCGCTGCTGCATTGTGCTCGCCGATGTGATCGAGCAGGAGCGAACCGGCCCAGATAGTTGCTATGGGGTTTGCTACGCCCATGCCCTTGTATTTCGGGGCCGAACCGTGGATGGGCTCGAACATCGAGGTACCCTTCGGGTTGATATTCCCGCCAGGTGCAAGACCGAGGCCGCCCTGTATCATGGCGCCGAGGTCGGTGATGATGTCGCCGAACATGTTTGGGGTGACCACGACATCGAACCACTCCGGGTTCTTGACAAACCACATGGTAACAGCGTCGACAAAGTTGAAATCGGTCTTGACATCAGGGTAGGACTTCGCGGTCTCGGTAAAGACATCCCGCCAGAGCCCGTACACATCTGAGAGAACATTAGCCTTGTCGACTGAGGTGAGTTTCTTTTTCCGGTCCTGTGCGAGGTCGAAGGCATACGTCTGGACCCGGCGTGACCCTTCCCGGGTGATGACCCCGATCTGGTACGCGATCTCTTCTGCATCGCTCTCGACGTCGAGGCCGAACTTCACGCTGTAGATTTCGCGGATGACGTCAAGCTGCTTCTTCTCGTGCTTCTTGAATCGCGATCCGATCCCGACGTAGAAGTCCTCGGTGTTCTCCCGCACGACAACAAAGTCGATGTCAGCCGGTCCCTTGCCCGCGAGAGGAGTCTCGACGCCACTCAGGAGTTTGATCGGCCTGAGATTTACGTACATATCGAAGTGGAAACGGAGCGCGAGAAGGATCCCTTTCTCCAGGATTCCCGGCTTCACCCGCTCGTCCCCGATTGCACCGAAATAGACTGCTTTGAACTGGGAGAGTTCTTTCAGTTCATCCTCGGTTACGAGCTTGCCCGATTGGATGTACCGATCGGCACCGATGTCGTATTCTGTCCACTGGATATCGAAGTTAAACCGCTCCCCTGCAGCTTCCAGCACCTTCTTTCCCTCGGCCACGATCTCCGGGCCGATCCCGTCCCCGCCAATTGTCGCTATCTTGTACACGTGGGTGCCTCTTTGAGTTTTTTCGCGTATTCAACAAGCCCGCCGGCGTCGATGATTCCCTGCATGAACTCCGGTACCGGTTCGATTGCGAACCGGTCCCCATCGGCTTCGAGATATCCTGCCCTGATGTTCAGGGTTATTTTTGCCCCGTCGGCTATCCTGTCCGCATCCTTACAGACTACCGGGAGGACGCCCACGTTTATCGAGTTCCGGAAGAAGATCCGGGCAAACGATTGCGCGATGACAATCCTGACACCGGCACCGATAAACGCAAGGGGGGCGTGCTCGCGGGAGGAACCGCAGCCGAAGTTGCGGCCACCCACGACGATATCCCCTTCGTTTACCTTCTTTGCAAACTCGTCCCGTGTCCCTTCGAAGCAATGGGTGGCGAGCTCGTCCGGGTTGTTGATGGTCAGGAACCGGCCGGGAATGATCGCGTCCGTGTCGATATTGTCCCCAAACTTCCACACCCTTGCATTTTTTGTTGCAGCCGGGTTATTCCGCACAACCTTACGTACGGAGACTGATTTTTGCTTTGCCATCATCACACCTCCCTCGGGTCGGTTATCTCGCCCGTGATCGCGCTCGCAGCCGCTGTCGCCGGGGAACAAAGGTAGACTTTCGCGTCCGTGCTTCCCTGTCGGCCCTTGAAGTTGCGGTTCGAAGTCGAGAGCGAGACTTCGCCGGGGGCTAAGAGGCCGAACGATCCGCCCATGCATGGCCCGCAACAGGGGGCTTCCACGAGCGCCCCCGCTTTAACGAACTTCTCGATGAGACCGGCTTTTAAGGTCTTTAGATATTCATCACGCGACGCGGGAATGATAAGAACTCTCACATTCGGGTTGACTTCCCTCTTTCCGAGAACGTCTGCGGCTTCTTTCAGGTCCTCGAACCGGCCATTCGTACACGAGCCGATGAAGATCTGGTCGATATGGGTGCCCGCGACTTTGCTGACAGGCACGCCGGTATCCACATTGTGCGGTACCGCAACCTGGGGCTCCATGTTGGAGACGTTGTACGTCTTTTTCTGGACAAAGGATGCATCTTCGTCGGATTCCAGCACGAACGGCTTCATCTTCCTGCGCCCCTTCATATACTCCCACGTGACCTTATCCGGGGCGACGATGCCAGCCTTCGCCCCCATCTCGATCGCCATGTTGCAGCAGGTCATCCTGCCTGCCATGTCCATCTTGCCGATTGTCTTCCCGCAGAACTCGATCGCTTGGTAGGTCGCTCCATCCGCTCCTATGTCTGCAGCGATTGCGAGGATGAGGTCCTTTGGCCCTACCCGTTTCTGGAACTTACCGGATACTTCTGCCCGGATCGTCTCCGGGACCTTGAAATAAAGAGCCCCGAATTTAAGGACAAAACCCATGTCCGTAGATCCGATACCCGTCGCAAATGCGCCGGCAGCGCCATACATACAGGTGTGGGAATCGGCACCGACAATGATCTCTCCGGGACCGGTCCGGCCCTTTTCCAGTACGACTTGGTGGCAGACCCCTTCCTTGATATCGTAATTATGGATCTCCTGCTCTTTTGCAAAGGCACGCATGTAAACGTGGTTATTTGCTGCGTTGATGGAGTCGGCCGGGATCTGGTGGTCAAAGAGCATGATGACGCGCCGGGGGTCGAAGACTTTTGTCCCGCCCATCTCGTAGAACTTCTGGATCGCAAGCGGCCCGGTGATGTCATGGATCATCGCACCGTCAATCGGTGCCATGACGACTTCGCCTGCCCTGATATCCTTGCCGCACTTCCGTGAGAATATCTTCTCTACGATTGTTGTTCCCATGCTCAATCGGGAGTACTATTCGCGCTTGGTTATATTGTAGTTTGGGAACATACGGCGATCCCGGAAATTACTGCAGATATCACTTCGATAACTACGGTTTTTTTCGCAGTCAAAGGTATCTTTAATCATTCCGGGTCATAAGATCATTTCGAATAATTATGCGGAAAAGACTGATGCTATTAACCGTCGCCCTCGCACTCTGTGCGGTAATGGCGTTTGGCGGTATCGTGTCCGCACAGGACACAACGCCCCTCCAGAATGTTATCCAGACTTCCGGAACCGGAACCGTTATGGGTACTCCTGACCGTGTCCAGATCTCATTCTCGGTCCAGACCGAAAATGCCGATGTGAAGACCGCTCAGGCAGACAACGCCGCCCGTATGAACCAGGTTATCAATGCTCTGGCAACTGCCGGCGTGCCAAAGGACTCTATGAAGACGACGGGCTACACCATTTATCCGGTATACCAGGATTCATCCAACCCACTGACTTCAAAGGTTCAGACGTACCAGGTGACGAACACCCTCCAGGTTACCCTGACCGACGTGACCAAGTCCGGTGACGTCATCGATGTCGCGGTTGCAAACGGCATCAACCAGATAAGCTCCATCCAGTTCATGCTCTCCGATACCCAGGCAGCGGCACTCCGGGCCGAGGCGCTGAAAAAGGCAGTCATCAACGCCCGCGCCGATGCCGATACCGTTGCCGGGTCGCTCGGAGTCAATATTACAGGGACCAAGAATGTGGATATCAGCCAGGGATATACACCGGTAACGTATGATAACTTTGCAGTAAGCGGTGCCATGTCCTCAAAGGCAATGGTACCGACACCGATCCAGCCTAACGATGTAACGGTGACGGCACAGGTGTCCGTGACCTATACCTACAGCTAAAGAGATAATGATCTCTTCACAACTTTTTTACATAAGAAGCATCTGATTATTCCTTAAAACATGTGGAGCTGTTTTGCTCTGCGGGCGATACCCCGGGACAGCCCGGAAATTTCGAATATCCTCCAATCAGCGGATACCATAGGAATGATTTTGATATGGAACGCAATATCGGTTTTAAAGAACGACGGTACATCGAAGAACTGAGAATTCTCACGAAATCAACGGCGCTCGATTGTGTGATCGACGACCGGTTCGACCGGGTCATCTACGTGATCCGGCAGGGCGACATGGGTCTCGCAATCGGGAAAAAGGGGGAGAATATCAAGCGACTTCAGAACGTGCTCGGGAAACGGATCGAGATGGTGGAATACGCGGAATCCCCGGATGAGTTTATTGTCAATATCTTCAAACCCGCAGAGATTATTGCCATAGAACGTGGCGGGGATAACGGCCCGGTGAATGTCAGGGTCAAGCAGAGGAGCGACCTCGGCATCGCCATCGGGAAAGCCGGGTGCAACATCGAGAAGGCCCGCATCCTCTGCAAACGATTCTTCGGGCTGGAAGTTGGGGAAGTTCTCCTCGTCGAGGAAAGTTCATGAACGGTAATATCGACACCCGGGTAATTGCTGAACTCTGGGATGTGATCTCAATGCGTGCCCGATCGCCGGATCCGGTATCGTATACGAGCAGGCTCCTGACCGATGTCAAGGGTATCGATAAAGTGCTGGAAAAGGTGGGCGAAGAGTCCACCGAATTCATCCTTGCCGTAAAAAACGGGGTGAACGAACGAACGGCTGAAGAGGCGGCCGATCTTCTCTTCCATCTCCTCGTCGCCCTACGGGCGGCCGACGTTGACCTGTCCGATGTGATGAAGGAACTCGAACGGCGACGAAAATAAAGGATATTTTCACGTTAATTTTCTTATTTCTGTTTCCTTATTTCTGGAGAAACGTTGACAGGTCAACCACCGGAGGCAGTTCCTCGCATTTTTGTGCTGACGATTCGAGTACTGCTTCATCGACAAATATGGGGACATCTGCACGGAGGGCAAGGGCGAGGCCGTCGCTCGGCCGACAATCGATATACTCATTGCGTGTTTCGTCGTGCAGGACCAGCTGGGCATAGTACACCCCGTCCTGGACACTGTCTATCTGGAGGGATGAGAACGAGATGGCGAATTTCCCGAGCAGGTCGAGAAAGAGGTCGTGGGTAAACGGCCGGGGAAGGACTTCATGGTTTTTTGCGCTGTTGATGGAGACTGCCTCCCAGAGGCCGACGAATATCGGCAGCAACCGATCGCTGCCGTCGGAAAGAATCACGAGTGGCACGGTAGCCGATTCGCTCGTTGCGACAAATACTCCCTTAACCTCGCACCGTACCTGGCTCATGTTTCTTCACATTCCCATTGCCGGCATCGGGGATAAGGTTTGAGTACCCGGCCTTTACTTGTTGGCTTTGTCGGTCTGCGCTTCCCGCCGGACGATGATAATGCTTGAGAGGATACCGAGCACGATATTGAAGTAGTAGAGGACAATCCGCCAGATAACGACAAAAATACCTACGATAGATGCGGGGATAAAGAGGGCGTACATCGAAGTAGCTCCTACTTCGGCGATCCCAGAGCTTCCCGGTGTCAGGGGCAGCATCATCAGGATGGCGAGGACGAGCTGGATCACGAATGATTCCAGTATGAGAGGCGGTTGCCCGAGGCCAACGAGGATGAGCGAGGCGGTGACGATCTCCGAGACCCAGTAAAGGAGGGTAAAAAGGAATCCCCACGCAAGGCCGGTTTTGCCTGTCCTGACAAACCTTCCTATCGCGTCGTGGAAGTTATCGATCTCCTTGTCCGCTCTTTCGATGAATTCCTCGATCCGGGTGCGATCCCATTTTTTGGCAAAGAAACGGGTCAGGCGGTTGACGACTCGCTTGATGACATCGGGTCTCCTGACCGAGAGGTAGAAGAGGATCAGGCACCCGGCGATGAAGATCCAGGTTATGAAGACCATGATCTCGGAGACGGCACCCAGCATCTTCCACTGGTCTGTCAGGACGAGCATGGCGAATGCCGCGAGCCCTGCAAGTGCGATGCCATCAAGAACACGCTCCATGATCACGACTGCAGTTGCATCACCGATCGGAACGTCTGCCCGGTAGAGTTCATGGACCCTCACCGGCTCCCCGCCCGCCTGGGCGGGCGTAATAGCGGCTGCGAGAAGGTTCGCAAAGACGAGGTTGAGGCTGTAAAGAAACGGTATTTTATAGCCCAGCGAGAGGCTCATCTTCTTGACCCTCATCGCCCAGAAACACATGGTCAGGATATGAGTCAGGAATGCAAGGAGCAGGAAATACGGGTTGATCTCCTTGAGATATATGATGGTATTTTCGTTGATAGTGAGATACAGGATGACAACGAGAACAAGAAGGGAGAATCCAATCGAGATGTAAAGCCATTTTACCTGCGATTTATCCATAAAAAATCCTCACTCGGGAAAACCCGAGTCCCAATTACCCGTTTACTCCTAGAGGTTATTTTGCATAGTATAAACACTTTTTAGAAAACCCGTATCCGGAGTTATAGGGAAGAAAGTATCCCTTGCCGTAAGAATTGCTTTGCTCAGACCGTAAAGAGATCGTGCTCCGCGACAATGCGAAGAAGGCCGGTGGTTACCGCTGCATCGAGCCACCCGTGCCCGTAACTGAAACCGGATAGTGCATCTTCCCATTTTCCTTCTTTTATTGCCGACTCTCCTGCGCGTGCATAGGCAGCAGTTATGCAGAGGACACGTTCAGCGACGCTATAGGCTGCAGTACCCGCAGATGGTGAAGGGACCACGGATGAGCGGGCGAGGTTGAGCAGGCGATCGTAACGTTCGGTTTTTTCCATGAGTCTTTCCCGGTATGATCCGGGAAGCGTCTCGAATGGGCTGGAGAATGGACAAGGTGATCTTCCGGGAGTGTCCAGCAGTCCATAGGTGCTCCCGAAATGGAGCCACCCAATCCCGTACCAGAAACTGGCGACAGCGTTGACCTCATCTTCGGCTGCGAGAAATGTCCGACCGTCGCTCTCATATGCCTGTGCCATGCCGAGGATACTTGCTGCACTTTTAAAAAGGCCCGTCCTTTCGGGAACGGCAACACGCGTCCCAGCCAGATCTTCAGAAAGAAGATCCCGGCATTCCGTTATCTTCATAAACCGGCAAACATCTCCAGGTACGAGCGCTCCATATCGTGCAGTTCGGCAGGTACGACAAGGATATGAAGGGGAGCACCAAAATCCTGTGCCTTTACCTGTTCTGCGGTCCCCGCCCTGACAACCGGATAACTCGATCCGGCACGGGCAATGCCGACATAAAGCGGTATTGTAACCTTCTTTTCCGCTGCAATCTGTTCGATAATGGTGACTGCTTCCGGGACCGTCATAAACCGCTCGTTTTGGATATCGAGGTAAACAAGGGTGTGGAGCCGGAGGGAGAGATTCTGGGCGATGACATCGACCGGCGTTGTCGGGAACCAGTTCTTTTGTGGAAACGGGAGGGAACAGGATTTGCCGAACCGGTAATTCTGGAGACCGGAGAGCCCGCAGATGGCGCTTGCGATCGATGCTGCATGGACAATAGCTGTTTTTATCTCGAGCGTCGCGGCTCGCATCCGCAGGTCTGCGTGGGTTGTCGAAACCATCGGATCCCCGGCACAGAGAAAGACCACATCTTTACTGATCGCTTCGTTCAGGATGTCCTCAGGGTGCTGTTCGACATCCTCCCGGTAGAGCAGATGAATTTCTTTTCCATAATGCACTTCAAGTTCCTTTACAGATGCCCCCATAAGCCGGGAAGTGTAGCACTCGAGATAGACCCGGTCCGCACGCCGAATCCGCAGGAGGCCTTTTTCGGATACGTCGGTTTTGTCGAATAATCCGAGTCCTATAAACGTAAGCATCGTGTCACACTCTGTCTTCCAGGCATCGGCCTCTTCGTCGCAGGTACCGGGCAGGTATCCGGATCTTCCTCCTGTCTTTCGTCACGGTTGTATCAAGCGGCATCGTCAACCCGAAAATCTGCGTTGCTGGATTATTATGGACACATCTGCAGCATCTACGGGAGAATGGTTACCGACCCTTTCGTAACGGTAAACTTCTGCCATTCGCTGTCGGCTCCTTTTATTCCCTGGATCCGGAGATAGTTCATGTTATCTTCAACCTTTATCTCGATGACCCCGGTCATAAGCTGCTTGATGAGGGATAGGGTTTTGTCATCGAATGATTCCTTGTTGATCAGGTAAAAACCGACACCTTCGATTTTCTTGAGTTTTGCTGTAAGTACGTGGAGAAACTGGTATAGCACCTCAAGTCTCCGGTACATCAGGAGAGTGGAAATAGAGTTGATGCAGAACCGGACGGGCGGCGGAAACAGGCCCGGTTCACCTTCGGAGAAGTCACCTTCGAAGATAGTCTCGATCATATTCGAGAACTTGATACCGATACCGGTGAGATCTGTCGGGCTGGATACAAACATCAGCCGGTTGGTGTCAGTGATTCCGGGTGTCGAGCTCTTGGTAATGGCATCGATGACCCCGACAAACCGTTTGTCTGACCCGGCCACCTTAAAAAAATCGATGACTTCTGCTGCCCGTTCGTTTGTCGAGAGCACGACAGAATATTCCCCGGCAAGTGGTTTAGTCAGAGTATAGGCAAGCTGTTCGGCATCGCTCATGGGGGGTGCAAGAATGAGAATATTGGTACCGGCTTCAAAACCACCGCAAGCGGTGTCGATATGAGCGATTCCCGTCTTATATGTATACATTTATCGTGTGATCATTTAATGAGAAGGTTTATAATTGCTCCTATTAAAAGACCCAGAATTACGGTGTAAACGGAAGTTAGGATTGCGATTCTTGCCCCGAGTTGCCGGTACAGGACGGCAATCGTGGATATGCAGGGAACAAAGAGTACAGACACGATAGCAAACGTATAAAGCTGGACTGAGGTCATAATCGAACCCAGGTTTGCAGTTCCTCCAAGTACCGCAAGCGTTTCGAAGGCCAGCTCTTTGCGGAATATGCCGAAAAGGAGTGCTGTGGACGCATATTCCGGCAGACCGAGAAGCGTCACGGTTATTGGTGCGATCAGGCGCTGAAATGCATCGATCAGGCCGAAATACTGGAAGAGTCCGAGCCCGATGCTGGTAAGGATCAGAAGCGGTATGGCAATAAAGAGGAATTCCTTTATCCTGAGCCACGATTTTGCGATAACGAGATTTGCCTGTGGCTTCCGGAGTGGAGACATCTCCACTATCATTCCGAATTGCTCGCCCGGGGTGATCCGGCTGAGCATGATAGCGGTGAGAATGATCAGGACAAAGATCAGGAGGTAGATGGAGAATGCCCAGGCAAGTCCAACAAAGGCCGCGACTATGCCGGCGATGACAACAGTCCTTGCCGAGCAGGGGACCATGGTGATCAGAAATGCCGCGATAGTCTGCTCCCTTCGCGTCTTGAGAATCCGCAGGCTCATCACCGCGGGGACGGTGCAGCCGAATCCTATCACCATGGGTATGATGGCCTCACCATGAAGCCCGAGCCGGTGCATCGCCCGGTCTGCGAGGAACGCGGCCCGGGTCATGTATCCCGTGTCTTCAAGGAGCGAGAGTCCGATATAGAACGTAAAGACGAACGGGAATGCGATCCCGAGGCCTGCTTCGATGGCTACCAGTACGGAAAAACCTATTCTTTGGACAAGCGGGGAAAATCCCCATGAAGTGAATGGATCTATTATGCCGGCGGTGAATGCCTGTACTATCAGTGACTCCATCCACGAGCCGATAACAAATACCGAGAGCAGCGGGAAAAAAAGGATGGCACAGAGAATCGGAACACCGGGGAACACTCTGGTAAGAATGCTGTCGAGATCGAATGATTTTTTCCCGTCGCGTTTGCTCACGACCCTATCTGCTACTTCCCGCGCAAGGTTGTGCCGGTTTGTCGCGATGATCTGCCTTACCGACATCCGATGCCGTTGCTCGATCTCTTTTGCGATTCCTCCGGCGGATTCGACAAGCAGGGTGTCTTCACCCGTTCCTTGCAAGGCGAGAAGATTTTTGGGCAATGTAGTCCCGAGCGTCTTCTCAAGACTCCTTAACGCGGCTTCTATATGGTGATCGTAGGGAACCTTGAGCGACGGAACTATCGCAGAGCCGAGTGCAAGCGGGATGATCCGGTCGATGCTCCTTCCTTCCGAAGCTGCTGTCAGCAGGACCGGGATTCCAAGGAGGCCTTTCAGCGCTTCGCCATCGATTGAGAGGCCTTCCCGCTCTGCCTCGTCAATCATATTGACTACGGTAATCATCCGCGGTCTGAATTCCGCTACCTGGACGAAGAGGTAGAGATTACGTTCGAGCTTTGCGGCATCGAGAACCTCGATGATTACATCTGCACTGCCCGCCTCGAGAAATGTTCTGACGAGGGTCTCTTCCTCAGAATTCCCGTCGAGAGAATAGATGCCGGGGAGATCGACGACTTCGATCTTGTCCTGTTTGAAACAGACACTGCCGCATTCAAGAGTCACTGAAGAACCCGGGTAGCGGTTTACCTCGACGCCGAGGCCGGTGAGCTGGTTGAAAATAAGGGACTTCCCTACACCGGGGTTCCCAAGAAGTGCGATCTTCATTCAACACCTTTCAACGGAAACGGCTGCTGCGATCTCAGGACTTAAGGCAACATCGCATCCTTTCACCAGGAGAACGAGCGAGCGGTTGGCCAGTTTCCTGCGGATTTTTACCCGTTCGCCGGGCACGACTCCCAGGTCGAGAAGGCGTTTTGCACAGGACCGGCCGAGAATACACCGGACTATAAGGAAGTCTCCTTCGTTAAAATCGAGCAGGGAGAAGGGAGTACAGATATTTTCAACAGACGCGTCCGGGTTCCCGCTGTGACCCGGAACTGCGGCTGGATTTTTCAGATAATCCCCGAGCCGGTCGATTGTCTCATCCGATATGGCATGTTCGAGCGTGCATGCCTCGCTTGACGCAGTTGATGTATCCATTCCGAGAATATCGGAGAGGAAGCACTGGAGCGTCTCATGTTTTTTTATCACACCGGCGGCAACCGATTCTCCCTTTTCCGTGAGACTGATGGATCCGTCACCGGCGATGACAATATCTTTTCGCGAAGATAGATCGCTGAGATCCATTTTCACCTCGGCGATCGATTTTGAAAGGACTGCGGCAAGATCCCGGTGATGGGGTGGACTCTGGTTTTTTTCCCGGAAGACAAGGATTGCCTCGAGATAATCTTCCCGCAGTGAGGATTCCATGGTATGCTCTTTCTTAATCTTTGCTTCGGGCGATATAATTGGTTTGGATAAGGCTGAACAAATAATCCGGTCCTGCCTGCATTCACCGGCTTCTTAGTGGATATTTAACTATTGACCGGCAATAATTCCTGAAAAGAAATGATCTACCGGTTCTACGAACATTTGCTCAAGCGGCAGATATCAGAGCTGCCCGGGCATGTGTGTTTCATGATCAGCGGGAAGGATATGAGAGACGCTCCCGGTAACCTGTTCCGTATTACCGCATGGTGCAACGAGATTACAAAGGACGTTGAAAAATCCACTCCTTCAGCAAAGACCGGCATCCACGGCATTACGTTTCATATCAGCACACCCGACCTTGACGCGATGGAAGCATACCTCCCTGATATCCGGAAGATCAGCACCATTGCCCGGCTGATCCTCCATATCGGGAATCGCGAAGAGATTGCCGGCAGCGGAATGGATGTCGTTGTCGCGATCGGAAAGAGCGGGAAGGAGGAGATCACCGACTGCATTCGTAAGATGGCAGACGATCACGTCCGCCCTTTGGATGTGGACGAGAAGATGCTCGAATCCTACCTGACGTTCAAATATACTCCTGACGTCGTTGTCAAGAGCGGGGGCGACCACCTGACGGATTTTCTCATCTGGCAGTCGGTCTATTCAGAACTTTTCTTCTCGGATGTGAACTGGAAATACCTGCGGAAGGTGGATTTTTTACGGGTGCTCCGGGACTACCAGAGCCGTATGCGCAGGTTCGGGAAGTGAGCGTTTCCAAAAGGAGAACTATGTAATGCATTCCTCGCTCTCATTCGAACACCAGAAAGCGGAAACGTTTTTGTGGTGCGGTCTGACCGGGATTGATCCGGCTCCTGGCAGTCTGCATATTTTATGATCGGCATCTATTTCTTAAGCCGAACACCAACCCAGGTCGGTGTCCCGTTCATCATTTTTTCTTTAACCGCGAACTGGTTTTTCAGGGTTACCGAGAACGATTTTTTGTCGGGGATTACGAGAATGCTGTGATTACGGCACCACCGTTCGAACGCGTAGTACATATCGTCTTTCACCACGAGTGCATCCCCGGCATCTTCGCGGAGAATCATCGCTGCAAAAAACTCTTTTGCAGAATCATCTTTTTTCTTCCGCCTTAGACAGGCTTTTTTTGTTTTTTCTGTTGCGGGAGGTGCCTGGCGCGGAATAGTTTCCGTTGCCATCACCGGGGCCGCGGGAGGGGCAGGAACGTTCCGTGCTGGTTTTTCTGTGGTGAGACGCTGCGACTTCAGGGCCTTTGCGGCATGAGGATCGTCGGCGTTGATAATTGCATTGGCCGATGGTTCCCCCGGTTTTGCCGGTATAGGTACCGGCAGGGCAGGTACGACGTTTGGTGCGATAATTACCGGTACCGGGATATTTCCTTCAGGAATTTTCTGCTGTCCGAAATCGATCCCCAGCCTTTCCGCAAGCGCCCGGTTGCACACCTCGCTGATATCGATCTTGCTGTGGCTGGCCTCATCGAAGATATCAGCCCGGATCACAACGGATGTCTGGCGCCACGGGGCACTGCCATCTTTTTTTCCTGCCATCCTAACTCTTGATCTGCACTGGGCGGAAATATACTAAGCGGTCCATTCCTGCCCGGACACATTCAACCGGCCGACATGCGCTGGTCGTAGATCCGGATTGCCCGCATGAGATCGATCTTCCTGAAAAGAGGCCAGTACGGAGCGCAGAAGTACACCGTGGATTCGTGGCCGTTTGCAAGCCACGGGAGGAAGTTCGATGTGCGACACTCGTTTCCGGTCCTTATGATTAGGTCGACCGGGGGGATACCTTTGCCCCCGTGAATATGCTCTTCCACCATCGCGGTATCGATCCGTCCGGGCTCGACTGTATTCTCTTCAACGCCTTTGAGGATCTCCCGGGCCGCGAGAACAATCTCGTTTCTCCCCCCGTACGCGAGGGCGATGTTCAGATGGAATCCCGTATTGTTCTTCGTAGCCTCTTCTGCGAGATCCACTGCTTCTTTAAGCTCCGCGGGAAGGAGTGACCGGTCGCCGACCATCTGGACGCGGATCTTGTACCGCTTTACGCGCTCATCGCTCAGGATCGCAAGGAACTTCTCCCGGAACAAGGCGAAGAGATGGTCGATCTCCTCCTTGTTCCTTGAAAAATTTTCCGTTGAAAACGTGTAGAGGGTGATATGCCGGATGCCGAGCTCCTGCGCCCAGTCGAGCATCTCTTCGGTCTTGTCGGCCCCTGCGCGGTGGCCTTTGGCCGTATCGAGGCCGAGATGCTTTGCATAGCGCCGGTTTCCGTCCTGGATTATCGCGATATGATTCGGCACGTACCTGCACTGCATCCGGAGGTACCTGCCATACAGGGGTTCGATCAGTGAGCGCAGTTTCAAACAGGGGTCACCTCGACGACCATTCCTTTGTTCGGGTACCGTTCGACAACATATTTCTTCCCGGAAAGTTCGTCCGAGTATTTTTCCAGAAGCCACCAGGCAAGCTCGATCAGGTCCCCGCAGTCCTCATAGCTGCCGGGTTCCAGGTTTTGCTCCATGAACTGAAGGAATATCTCTTTCCGACCACCGGCTGGTTCCAGCACGCCGTACACGATAGTCCCATCCGGAGTGATCTCATCGAAGGGGCGGGCGGTATTTTCTGCGATTCTTTTTAGTCGTTCACGCAGCTGGACGGAGTCCTTGAAACCTGACGAGCACCAGTGGACCTTCCCGTGGCGGCAGAGTTCGTCGGCCCACGCATGGGCACCGTCTATTGCGTTGTGCAATTCGTCGGCAAGTTCGTATCCCCGTTCACGCATGGCGTACGCATTTGACTCTCCCCATTCGAGTTCGTTGATATTGAGAAAATCGAGGTACGGCAGGGCAGGAATAAGATTTTCAAGGCCGGGAAGTGCCGGAACCTCGATGCCGATTGCAAATCCCATTTTCTTTGCATGTTCTGCCGACCGGATATACTCTGTTTCGAGAATAGCGGGCCAGCATTCATGCGGTGGGTGAAGCCGGATCTCATCGACGAGTCCCTGCATTTGCGCGAGTTCCGCATCGGTCGGGGCTTTTGCCGTATAGAGGTGGATATGGTGCCCGGTGCCGAAGTGATCTTTGAGCATCCGGCAGTATTCCGCGACATTGTCGAGGCAGAGGAGCGGTTCGCCCCCGGTGATTCCGGTACCGAGAGCGCTCATGTTCTCGGCTTCTTCGATGATCTGTTCCGGAATGTCGACCGGGTGCTCATTGGCGTAGACTGTATCGGTCCCCTTCCGTTCAGAAGAGAGCGGGCAGTACCAGCAGCTCCGGTGGCAGCGCCCCGTAACAAAGAGGACCATTTTTGCGCCCTGGTGGCAGAGAACACAACCTTCTGATAACATACAAAAATCCCCGCAACCGGATTGTTATCCGGTTGTCAGAATATATCCTATAGTTTGGTGAACCGAGAAGAAAACCCTTCTGACCGATCTATAACCGGTAGCTTCCGACGGAACTCATCAGCCATTGTATTTTGCCCGGTGGCACGATCCTCCCGGGTAGGAAAATTACCCGAAGAAATTAAAATAAAAAAGAATTTGATCATGCTGAGCCATTAAATCTCCGAGGAGTCACATTATATACGAACGGTGATAAAGGAATTCTCTAAGAAATGTCAGAAAAAAACGGGGATCGCCCCTGTCGGGAACGGGGACTTTCTGAAGTTATCGGGTTCGTCCTGATACTGGGGATTATTGTTGCTGCATTCTCTCTCTACCTGACCTACGGGATCCCTTCGCAGGGGCGGGAGAACGAGATCGCCCATATGAACGATATCAGGGACGAGTTTGTCAATTACAAGACCGGGGTCGACAACCTCTGGATAAATCACCTGACCGATACTGCACTGGGCGAAACCTTCAAGCTCGGGACCCCGGGACAGACTTCCCAGGGGAGCAACAGTATTATCCCGGTCATCCAGCCGGTCGGATCGAGTGGTACGGTGGCAATCAACCTGCGAACCAGCGTGCCAGAGACCCTGGCGATTACTTCCCAGTCACTTGTTATTAATTCGACAAACCAGATATCCGTCGATTTTCCTCCGGCACAAACCCTGAGCTACGCCCCAAACCACATGTATGTCAATATATCCGGTATCCTGGCCGCAGACCTCAACCAGAACGGGGTATTCGGCACCACGGTCACCGGCACCGGGTGGACCGCGATCCTGAACCTGACTCCCCAGGTCTCGTTCTATCAGAACTACTCGATGCCGTCAACTACAACGCCATGCACCGCACAACAACTGGCGAATGGCGCAATTAATGTGAGGGGTTCTGGCAGCGATATGGGTTGTTTCATTCCTTCCACCCAGTCCAATTACACGGGTACTGACCTCCAGATCAGTATTATGAAAAACAATATCGTCTCCATGCAAAATTATCCCGTTTATAAAACTGTCAAACCCGGTACAACCTATGTGGTTGATCTTCTCGACAATTCATACGGCTTGAGATCGATCATCCAGCAGGGAACCACCGTGAATCTCAATACGGACAAAAGCCTCGGATCCATTAACGCTCTTGGCAATATGTCGTTTGGTTTTTCTAGGACGACCTATTCACTAGCTCCGCTTCCACTTGGATCTCTCGAATACCGGGGGTATAACAACTACTGGATTCCTCAGACCTACTATTACCAGATGGGGGGCGTTTTTCTTGCCCAGAGCGATGGGATCACGTACAAGTTACCACCTTCGATTACGTTTGCTTCAGGCCCGAATGGAAATATCAGTGTGAATATCATTGCGATCGCGTACGATCCCGCGTCCTCCGGTGCCATTGGCGGGAGCACTCCGGTTCAGATATCGACCTCGATGAAACCAGACTCGGGATACCTGCCGTATGCGCCGGTCACGCCGAATACGTGGAGTGCAAACATCACCATTGCCAGTTCCGATCCCAATGCAGTCAGTATGTGGAGAAATTACCTTGATACAGCTGCAAACCAGACCGGCGGAATACCAAGGGAATATTATAATGTAACCAGTACCGCTTCAGGCAGCTCGATCAGTCTCATGGGAATCCCCGATCCCCTGGGTAACCCGCATATCTCCCTTCAAGTGAAAACCGCAAACCTGACCGCAAAAGTACAGTCTGCCGGAGGTCCGTGAGATGAATAGCCCGCGTGACATCGCAGTTTCGGAAATAATCGGTGCGATCATGCTCGTGACCATCGTTGTTGTTATTGCTTCGGTGGTCGGCGTTATGGTACTCTCCCAGCCCGCCCCGCAGAAAATCCCTTCTTTGAGTGCCGTGATCTCGAACCAGAGCCAGATGGTGTACATAAAACATGACGGCGGGGATCCGCTGGTCGCCGGCCAGTACAAAATTCTCATCGATGGGACCGATGTGACATCATCGGTTGCAAAAACCGGCACGCCGGGATCGTGGGTAATCGGCGATGTTATTTCCTACCAGAAGCCGGGGACAAATCCTCCGGGGAGCGTGCAGGTCGTTTATACCGGCTATGGTTCGTCGGCAATTGTCCTTGCGTCCTCCATTTTTGGAACCGGCGCCGGGGGAATTCCAACAGTCTCGCCGACATCCAATACAACGACTACTACCACAACGGTTACGGGAACCACCACACAGGTACCGCCATCCGTTGTCACGGCAGGCTTTACCGGCAGTCCGACAAGCGGTGGCGCACCCCTTATCGTAAGCTTTACCGATGCCTCGACCGGCCCGGTGATATCGTGGGCGTGGCTGTTCGGTGACGGGGGATCTTCGAATCTCCAGAACCCCTCGCACCAGTACAACAATACGGGTAGTTATACGGTCAGCCTCATGGTGAGCAATGGCTCGGGGACCAGTACTCTTGCCCGGACGAGCTATGTTACCGTAACGACAGCGGCCCCGGTTGTCATCGCAGGCTTCACGGGTACCCCGCTCACCGGTACGATGCCGCTGACGGTGCAGTTTACGGACGCTTCGACCGGTTCTCCACTGTCCCGCACGTGGAATTTCGGTGACACCGGCACTTCGACCGCAACCAGCCCCTCGCACCAGTATATCTCGGCAGGAACCTACACGGTCAGCCTTATAGTGAGTAACGGGACGGGTACCAACACCCTGACACGGACCGGCTACGTCGTTGTCAAGCCTCCGGTTCCCGTAGCGGATTTCACAGCCAACCCCGTCTATGGCGCGATGCCGTTGACAGTCCAGTTCGCCGATGCTTCATCCAACGTTCCGAGCTCGTGGGCCTGGACATTTGGAGACGGGGGAAGCTCAACGCTCCAGAACCCATCCCATGCGTACGCCTCTGCGGGAACCTATTCCGTTTCCCTGAACGCAACCAACGCCGGGGGAAGCAATACGGTAACAAAGACCGGTTACATTCTTGTTACCAACCCGGTTTCCGGTGGGGGAACTGTTTATCTGAATTCGAACAAAGCGGCATATGTTGAAGCCGGTGGTGCCCTGCAGTTCCACGTGACCGACCTCTACTCTATCATAACGGTCAATGGCGTGGATTATCCCCTTAACCAGGGAGATACCGTGAACCTCGTCATGGGAAGCAACGAGTATGGATCATTCTATGCAACTTCATCAAAAATCAGCACATTTACCTTCAGCGATGTATCCCTGTACCAGAATGGCGTGTTCAAAAACCGCGGGGCGACAAGCAAAATGTATGTGAGCGGGTACGACCAGATGTCGTCAACCATGAACCTCAACGTGCCCGTCGCGAGTGCGTGGACGGACTTTGAAGTGAATGGAGTCCCTGTATTCACCGTCGGTCCGAGTTCTGCCAGGATCTACTTGACCGGCCTCTACGGGACCACGAATCTCAATGCTCAGCCCAATGTGGTTTATTACACTGGTGGGGCATCAGGCTACCTGGTAATCTGATCCCCGTTTTTTCGTTGCACCTGTTTGCTGAAAAGGGCACAAAGTCGTTCGATATACAAGAGCCCTGCCCTTTTCCAAAAAAGGCAGGACTCTCCTTCTGAACCGTGCCGAAGAGAATCCATCCCTCATCCGGGAAGTATCGAAATCTGATGATGCAGCAATTTTTCTAAAGGGTTTCACTGCAGATTTGAGTAAGAGACTCCGGTGCTTTTTCCATGAGATCGCGATATCAGGCAGATATCAGATACTTTTGCTTCCACCGATACGCCGTAATCCATCTTTCCGACCGCTATCATGGAATAATATTGGGGTTTTCCGGTTTCCCGGTTCATGTTTTGGCAGACAGGTGCATCCGGTTTGAGGAGTTCGAACGATATATCCACGCTGTTCCGAGCCGGAGTGATCCCGTTGTTTTTATCCCCCCCGGTACGATATTCCTCAATCGACACGTCTTTTATTTTTATAATACTCCTGCCATCCATGAGAAGCCCGAGAGTCCCGTAAAATCTGCTGATAAGTTCTTTTTTATCATACCCACAAAATTCCTGCACTGCGCCTGACATTTTTAGTCCTCCGGACAATTTTGTCCCGATGCGATCTAAAAATCCTGGCTATTTTTATTAAATGGTGATGATATTGGAAAAAACCGGCCGATTTTTTTCCAACACCAACCGGGATGCCCCCGCTAAAGGACCGTTTTTCCCTCATCAAACACAAACCAGCAGTAAGAGTCGTGCTAAAAAGAGAGTTCAAAATTAACCATGGAACCCGGATTCCCGTCTATTTTATATCTCATTCCGCGAATTGTGATTTGAAACGCCAGGAAAAAAGATCCTAAAAAAATTACGTCTCGCAATCCCCTTCATCAATACCGCCCCGTCCTGTTATCCGGGTATTCCTGCTCACCAGCAGATTATACGCGTTGTGCTCTTTGTTATACCGCACGAGCACCCCTTTCATCTCGATAATGGATCCGTACGGCGCTGATGTAATCATATCATTCTCCGGAGTGATATGATAGGAAGGAAGAACTGCGTATACCGGTATCCGCGCTGTCCCGTCACAGATCTTGTACACGTGGGACCGGCTGTCACCGAGTTCTCCTGACATCTTCACTCCGGCGACATTGATCCTTTTCCCGACATGCAGGTGGATCTTCGAGAGCCGGAGAAATTTGGATCCGGCGGCGAGCCTGCACGAATCCTTCTTCTTTCCATCCTTCCGGAGGATCGCGTAGCTGTACTTGATATCGGTATTTACATACCGGTATGAATCCTCGCAGTGGGCAAGCGTATCCATCAGCGTGGTAAGCTTGATCGCTGGTGCAGTCTCAAACGACCAGCAGCGCGGGGCCGTGCAGGGGGTTCCCCAGATGAACGTACACGGGCTGTAGATGCTCAGGCCTTTTGCTGCGAGGGCTACCGTGAGGGACCGCATCCGCATCGCGTTCTCCTCATCAGCAGGTTCGACAATCAGGATCGAACCGTCGGGATTCAGGCACTCTGCGAGTCGCGCTACAATATCCGCCCTCGACTCCAGGGTCGCATCCGGCAGCTCGTTGAGCACGTTCGAGAAGATCATCAGGTCGACCCCTTCCGGCAGCGCCCCTAAATCAGGAGACGAGATATCGGTTTTTTTGGGCGGTTTGATGTTTGCATTCGCATCTTTCTTTGTTACCTGTTCCCGCAGGTACGTGAACGCTTCGATATGTTCTTCGGACCGTTCTAATGAATATACGGTGATCTTTCCTGTATCCAGCCGGGAATAAAAGTCCGCGATTGCAAGCGGGACAACGCCCGGACCGGTTCCCACATCAAGAACGGTCATGGTGTCTTTCAGCAGTCCCTCGCGGGCGAGCATGGCGAACAGGTGCTCGGTCTGCATGAAGTAGATGGGGAAATGGTAGGCAAGATAGCCGAGGACACTGTAAGCCTTGGTGTATTGAAGTGAACGCTTGTGTGCCGGTTTCCAGTAATCGTCCTTCTGGGCAACAATTGCCCGCCGGAGCCGGTCGATGATGACCGGGTCGTCCCAGTTCTTCCCCACTTTCTTTGTAATATACTCCCGGATGCTCACTTCAAGCCGTCGGGGAAGCGAACGCTCTGAAAAAAAGTCTGCAAGCCGTTCTGTCTCTTCGGGGTTCAGCACGTACGGCCGGGATGGCTTTATCCGGGAAATCTCGTAGTCGCTGCCTTTCTTTTCTGAGGTAAGTTTCAGGCTTTTCAGTTCCGGCTCCAGCATCGCGTGGATCTGGCCGGGAGAACGGGAGGAGAGCGGCTCATCGAAGTAAGGGATAATCTCTGATAGGAGAAATACCGGTTTCGTACCGGCTACATATTTTATCATTGAGATGAGCTGTTTATCGATCATTCCTGCCGGTTACTTTAGCGACGTGCGATATTGTATCTTTGGATGATGGACAAAGGAAAGGAGCAGTATGAAATGAAAAAATTCGGATGATATCGTGAAGGCAACTCAATCCGGTACGGAAGCCTTTGGATAATTTGCCCGCCGGCCCGAACTTCAATATCATGGGAAGTGAATACCTGTTCATGCTGGATCACTGCCCGGGGGCCGCGAACCTCAAGGGGACACCCACCCTGACCATCAAAAAATGCCCGCAGTGTGGCGAAGAGATCGAGCTCTTCTCAAACGATATGTCGGTGAAGTGCAGCAGGTGCGGCTTCGAGGTATTCAACGATATCGTATCCTGTGTGCAGTGGTGCAAGTACGCAAAAGAGTGCGTCGGGGAGGAGATGTACAATAAACTGATGGCGCGAAAAACGTGAAATTCTGACAGTATGATTCCCTAAAGCCCCGCGAAAAACACCGGCCAGAACGGATCCTGTGCCGGTATTGCAAGGGGAACTTCCGTCCCGTCAGCTCGTTTCAGGACCCTTACATCAGGATCTTCTGTTACCGTTCCGATAATTGAAGAATCGATACCCGCGAGGGAAAGAGCGGCCATAATTTTACCTGAATATTCCGGGCTCGCCGTGATGAGGAGCGATCCTTCGGCAATTGCGGCGACCGGGTCGATGGCAAATGCCTCGCAGACCATCTGCACTTCCCCGGGGTACACAAACCGGGACTCATCGATGACCATCCCGACACCGCTCGCGTCCGCAATTTCGAAAAGACCCCCGATCACTCCTCCTTCTGTCGCGTCATGCATTGCCGTGACCCCTCCTGCGGCCATCGCAGTGAGTGCGTCCTTGACCACACTTATCTGCCGGCAGAGTGCCTGTGCCTTTTTTATGAGTGAATCCGGATATTTCCCGTGCAGGTCTCCCTCGCGCAGCACAGAGAGAATACCCGCAGTCTCTATCGCAGGCCCTTTGGTGAGTATGACATCATTGCCTGCTCGTGCTCCTGCCGGAGTAACATAGTTGTCTTTTTTGGCGACAGCAAAGACAGTAATACCTCCGATCGTAGGAGACGTAAACCCCGGGTAGTACCCGGTATGTCCCCCGACGATCGCGATTCCAAGCTCGACAGCAGTGGTGTGGATCGAATCGACGATGGTCCTGAAGTTATCGTCACTTGTTTCCGGGGGGAGGAGGAGTGAGTAGGTCATGTACTGTGGTTTCACTCCCATCACTGCTACATCGCTCGCCCCGATATGCACCGTGTACCAGCCAAACATCTCCAGCGACTGTTTCGGGACGGCAAAGATCGGATCTTCAGCAATGATCAGGACCTTCCCGTCTCCAATATCGATTACCCCGGCATCGATTCCCGTTCTTGGTGGCACAATAACTGACGGATCCGATTTCCCAAGGCGGTTGAGGAGGAACTCTTTAAACAGTGAATGGTCGATCTTTCCGATCTTCGGACTACCGGGAGTCATGGTACAATCCCGCGAGAGTGCACATCTGGTCTGCGATTTCGAGAGGATCTCTCCCGATGAGAACAGAGACCGGTTCTTTCCCGATGGCCCCGGTCTCGTAAAAAATCTTGGGCGTTCTCCCACCGGCAGCCCGAACTGCTTCCTGCACTTTCCACGGCATGGAGGCCCCTTCTGCCAGCTTGATAGCATCCGGTTCATTTCGCCGGTCTATGGCACTGAATGTCCAGTTGTTTTTTTGGCAATATCCAGCCAGCCAGCCTGTCAGATCCGGTGTATTGGCAAAATCGATGCCTGCACGGATCGACGGGTCAAATTTCCGTATCTCGATGATGAGGCGCGCCATATGGCTAGATGCCCCGAACCTCAGTTTCCCGGCGGCATGAGGCAGCTGGTTCACGACCGTGATCCGGCCATCTATTGCAAGTACGTCTTCCCGGGTCCTGGCTTCCTTTCGTGCAAAAACCAGATTCGATCTCACTTCCGGGATGAGCGATGCAAAGTCACGGCACTGCTCGATTTGATCGAGTGCGATACTCATCTTCCCGTACATTTCGATTAATTCAGTATCGGTCATTGCTGTTCTCCGGAGCGGTTATTTCAGACCGCAAGCATCCGCTCGATCGCCTTCCGTGCCCGTACCGCAATTTCTTCCGGCACAGTAACCCGGGGAGACATAGTGATCAGCGCATCCCTGACTTTTTTAAGATCGGTCTTCTTCATGTTCCTGCACACGGTAGAAGAAGAGAGCGGATAACACCGTTTTTCCGGGAAGTCTTTGCCGATCCGGTGCAGGATGCCGACCTCCGTTCCAATGATAAATTCTCTTGACGGCGATTCCCCGACATATTTGATGATGCCGGATGTGCTCGCAACATGGTCCGCGAGATCGATAACCCCCGGTCGGCACTCTGGGTGGACCAGGATTTTGGCATCTGGATGGGCACGCTGTGCTTCCTGCACGTCATCGGGTGTTATCCGGTCGTGGACGATACAGAATCCGTCCCAGGGCAGGATAGTTTTCTTTGTGAACCGCGCCGCGTACGCCGCGAGGTTCCGGTCGGGAACGAAGATGATGGTATCCTCTTCCACCGAGTTTACCACCCTGACCGCATTCGACGACGTGCAACATATGTCGCTCTCGGCCTTGACTTCTGCGGTTGTGTTGACGTAGCAGATAACTGCTGCATTGGGATGGCGGGATTTTACCAGTTTCAGTTCATCCGCAGTTATCATGTCTGCCATCGGGCAGCAGGCATCAATTGCCGGGAGGAGAACTGTCTTCCCCGGTGAGAGGATCGCGGCGGTCTCCGCCATGAAGTCGACGCCGCAGAAAACAATGACCTCGCCCTCCATTTGTGCCGCGGCGCGGGAGAGCTCAAGCGAGTCCCCGACGAGGTCAGCGATATCCTGCACCTCGGGGATCTGGTAATTGTGCGCGAGGACGATCGCGTTTCTTTCTCTCTTGAGCCGGAAAATTTCATCCCGGAGACCTGCACTATCCTGCGAACCGGACATTCCGGTACCCTATTCATCATACATTTTTATCAATCCGTCGCTGTTCGGTTTTGTGCCGCACCCCGTTTCTCCGTGGGAAACCCGGCAGGAACGATGGTGGTCCAACCGGGATATTTAAGACCGCAAACACCGACCTACATCTGGTTCATGCGCATCCTCCTCCCGGACAAAACAGAGCGGATAATCGATGGCGATCGGCGTACGGTAGAGTCGGTCCTGCTCGATCTGGGGTTCAGTCCGAACGAAGTGATCGTCACGATCCGGGGAAAACTCGTCCCGGAAGACACGGTCGTGTACGCTGATGATGAGGTCAGGATCATCCGGGTCTCCCATGGAGGCTGAGGTAGTGGGAACGGGATCACCTCGGGGGAGACCGGCCTGCTCGATCTGCGGGGA
>Ga0187810_10000029_pt1 | contig 68338 bp, 46 predicted proteins | sample NC_wetland_sal_i_9_FD_132963 | JGI IMG/M metagenome (GOLD analysis project Ga0187810, IMG submission 132963) | Wetland sediment microbial communities from Neuse River Estuary, North Carolina, USA - ASW_5 | ecosystem: Environmental > Aquatic > Freshwater > Wetlands > Sediment | place: USA: North...
CGCAATCCGGACGATTTCGAGCAGGTGAAGGACATCCTGGATGTCTGGTTCGATTCCGGCTCGACCCACGTCTTCACCGTGGAGCAGCCGGTCGATCCCGTCTGGCCGCAGAAGGACCAGGCCGATCTCTATCTCGAAGGTTCCGACCAGCATCGCGGCTGGTTCCAGTCTTCGCTGCTGGAAGGCTGCGCCGCCAAAGGGCAGCCGCCTTACAAAGCCGTTCTCACCCACGGTTTCGTGCTGGACGAGAAGGGCTACAAGATGTCGAAGTCGCTCGGCAACACGGTGCTGCCGCAGACCATCGCCGACCAGAACGGCGCCGACATCCTGCGCCTGTGGGTGGCGTCCTCCGATTACACCGAAGATTTGCGCCTCGGCCCCGACATCATCAAGGCCAATGTCGATGCCTACCGCCGCCTGCGCAACACCATCCGCTTCATGCTGGCGAACCTCGCCGGCTTCTCGGATGCCGAGCGCATCGGCGTGGAGGACATGCCGGAGCTGGAGCGCTACATCCTCGCCAAGCTGGCGGAACTCGACGCCCTGGTGCGCCACGGCTACGCGGAATACGACTTCAACCGCGTCTTCAACGCGCTGTTCAATTTCTGCACCAACGAACTCAGCGCCTTCTATTTCGACATCCGCAAGGACGCGCTGTACTGCGACCGCGCCGACGCGGTGCGCCGGCGGGCCGCCCGCACGGTGACCGACGAACTGTTCCGCCGCCTCGTCGCCTGGCTGGCGCCGGTGCTGTGCTTCACCATGGAAGAAGCCTGGACGCTGCGTTACCCGGACGAGAGCGTACATTTGCAGCTCTTCCCCGGAACGCCGGCCGAATGGCACGCCCCGGCCCTGATCGAAAAGTGGAACCGCATCCGCACCCTGCGCCGGGTGGTGACCGGAGCCCTCGAAATCGTCCGCCGCGACAAGGTGATCGGGGCCAGCCTGGAAGCCGCCCCGATCCTTTACCTTTCGGAGCAGGCCGATGCCGATCTCCTGCAAGGCATCGATTTTGCGGAAATCGCCATCACCTCCAACATCCATGTCCAGCTGCGCGAGCCTCACCGCGAGGTTTTCCGGCTGCCCGACGTTCCGGGGGTGGCGGTTGCCTACGCCCACGCTGAGGGCGACAAATGCGCGCGCTGCTGGATGATTCTACCCGAAGTGGGGAAAAATCCGGATCATCCCGATCTGTGCAACCGTTGTGCGGGGGCGGTATGAACAAGCGCGACATGGGCCTGGTCATCGCCGGGGCGGTCTTTGCGGCCGACCAGCTTACCAAGCTGGGGCTGCTCTACGGGCTGGGCTTCATCCATTTCAGCCCGAGCGAGTATGTGCCCATATTGCCCTTTTTTAACCTGACCATGGTGTGGAATCCGGGCATCAGCCTGGGCCTGTTCCCGGTCTCCAGCGTGGAAGGTACGGTCTTTCTGGCCACCTTCCAGATGATCGCGGTGGGCGTTTTGGGCTGGTGGTTGTGGTTCGTCCGCAAACAGACGCTGGCGATTGGGCTGGGGCTGGTGATCGGCGGGGCGCTGGGCAACCTGATCGACCGCTTGGTTTACGGCAAAGTTGCCGATTTTTTTCACTTGTTCGGCTTCGGCTATGACTTTTATGTGTTCAACGTCGCAGACGCCGCCATTACCTTCGGGGCGCTGAGTTTGATCTATGACGGGCTCTTGAAGCCTGATACGCCGCACGGCCAGGGACAGAAGGAGTAGTCGATGAATATCCGTTCGTTGGGTGCGGCAGCGCTGCTGCTCGGGACTGCGGCCACGCTGTCGGGCTGCGATACCCTGCGCGACGCCGCCGGCATGGACAAGAGCGCCCCGGACGAATTCGCGGTGCTGACCAAGGCGCCGCTGGTGATCCCGCCGGACTACAACCTCTTGCCGCCGCGCCCCGGCGCCGTGCCCACCAACCAGACCGAGCCCACCGAGGCCGCGCAGATGGTTCTGTTCGGCAACGATCCGGCCACCATCGCCTCGCAGCTGCCCTCGAGCTACAGCGAATCCGAGAAGATGCTGCTGGCCCAGGCGGGCGTGCAGAACACCGACCCGCAGATCCGCGAGCATCTGGCGTCCGACTATAAGTCGATGCAGGGCGCCGACGAAGGCTTCACCAACGACATCCTGTTCTGGCAGAAGCCGAAGACCGACACCGGCACGCCGCTCGACGCCGACAAGGAAATCGGCAAGGTGGACGGCAGGAAGGCCGGCGACACCCAAGCGGCCGGCAAGCCCGCAGAAGCCCCGAAAAAAGAGGAAGACCGGGGCTGGTTCGACGGCTGGTTCGACTGGTTCTAAACGGACATAAGCCTGTGGTGTAACGGCGGAGCGGCGCGCTATGAATATGGCGCGCATGTTGGAACGATTCTCGATGCGGTTGCTGCCGAACGGTTTTTTCCTTGCCGCTTTTGCCGTGCTGCTGCTCTGCCCGGTGCAGCCCGCCGCGGCCCAGCCCGCCAAGACCTTCCAGTTCGTGCTGCAGAACGGCCTTTCGGTCGTCGTGGTGCCCGACCACCGCGCCCCGGTGGTGACGCAGATGGTGGTCTACAAGGTCGGCGCGGCGGACGATCCGCCCGGCCTCTCCGGACTGGCGCATTTCATCCAGCAGATGATGTTCCGCGGCACCAGGGCCAACCAGAACGGCGCCTTCTCGGCCCTGGTGGCGAAAAGCGGCGGCGACGACAACGCCTTCACCACCCAGGACTACACGGTGTTCACCGAGCAGATCGCCAGGGACAAGCTGAGGCTGGTGGCGCATCTCGAAGCCGACCGCATGGCGGGGCTCGATTTTTCGGACAATGCCGTGATGGCCGAACGCGACGCGGTGGAACAGGAGCGCCGCCTGCGCCTGGACGACGATCCGCGGGCCTTGTTGCAGGAACAGGCTGAGGCCGCGCTTTACCTCACCCATCCTTATGCGCGCCCGGTGATCGGCTGGCCCGACGAGATCCGCCACATCGGCCGCAGCGAGGCCGAGGATTTCTACCGCCGCCACTACGCCCCCAACAACGCCATCCTGATCGTGGCGGGCGACGTCACGCCGGAAGAGGTGCGCAGCGCCGCCGAAGCCGAGTACGGTCCGGTGCAGCCGCACGAGCTGGGGGCGCGCGTCGATTACGCCCAGCCCAGGCGCCTGGGCGAGAACCGCATCGTCGTCGTCCGCAAGGATGCCAAGGCGCCGCTGCTGCTCCGGCTGTATCGCGTCGAAAGCTATGCCGAAGCCGCCCCGGGCCAGGCCGAGGCGCTGGAAGTCCTGGCGCGTCTGCTCGGCGGCGACTCGACTTCGGCGCTGTACCGCAAGCTGGTGCTGGAACGCCGGCTGGCGAGCGATGTTTCGGCCAGTTATGGCGGTTACGCGCGCGACTCCGGCCAGTTCTCCATCACGGCCTCGCCGCGTCCGGGCGTTTCGCCGGAAACGCTGGAACGCGCCATCGACGAGGTGATCGCTTCCTGTCAGCACCGTCCGCCTGCGGCCGCCGAGCTTGCCCGCGCCAAGGCCCAGCTGGTGGCGGGCGCCACCTTCCGGCGCGACAGCCCGTTCGAAATGGCTTTGGCCTATGCGCGGGCGCTGGCGGTCGGCCTGACCGCGTTCGACGTGCAGCAATGGCCGGCGCGTATCCAGGCGGTCAAAGCCGTGGATGTCGAAACCGCCGCCGCCGACAGCCTGGACCCCAAGGAGTCGGTGACGGCTACCCTCTTGCCGCGGCCATGAGCTTGCGTCTCGCCGCCTTTCTCTTCGCTCTCTTGCTGCTGGCACCGGCACAGGCGGCAAACGTCAAGCCGCTCACCGCGGTCAAAGGCGTGCCGGTGTGGTTCGTGGAAGATCACAGCGTGCCGGTGCTGGCGCTGACGGTCTCGCTTCCGGCCGGCTCGGCCTACGATCCGCCCGGCAAGTCCGGCATGGCGGCCCTCGCCGCCGCGCTGCTGGGCGAAGGGGCGGGCCAGCTTCCGGCCGGCGCCTTCCAGACGGCGCTCGCCGCCCGCGGCATCCGGCTCGAAATCGAGACCGGCCGCGACTTCACCACGGTTTCGATCCTCACGCTCTCTTCCGGCGCCAAAGAGGCCTTCCACCTGCTGGGACTGGCACTGTCCAAGCCGCGTTTCGACGGGGATGCGGTGAACCGGGTGCGGGCGCAGCTGCTGCAGGATGTGGAACGCGACCGGGAAGATCCGGACCGCATCGCCGAACTCGGGTTCCACAGCCTTTATTTCGGTCCCTATACCTATGGACGGCCGGTCCAGGGCGAGCCGCACGAGCTGCAGGCGATCACGCTGCAGGAGCTGCACAATTTCGCCAGGACGCATTGGGTCTGCGGCGGCATGAAGATCGCGCTGGCGGGCGACATCGGTGCCGCCTCGGCCACGTCGCTGCTGCACTCCGCCTTCGGCAATCTGCCGGGGGCCGCGCCGCCGCCGCCGCCGAAGCCGCCGCGCCTGGGAGCGCCGGGTCTGCATATCCTGCCGATGAAGACGGCGCAGCCGGCGGTGATTTTCGGCCTGGCGGGACCCTTGCGCGATAACAGGGACTTTCTTGCGGCGGCGCTCGCCAATCACATCCTGGGCGTCGGCCCCGGCGCGCACCTGATGCAGGACGTGCGCGAACGGCGCGGCCTCACCTACGGCGTCTCCACGCGTCTGGTCTCCTATGGCCGGGCCGGACTGATCCTGGGCGACGTCACGGCGCAGAGCGAAATGGTGCGCCGGGCCGTCGTGGCGCTGCGCGACGCCATGAGCCGCTTCGCCCGCGAAGGCCCCAGCGAGCAGGAACTCGCCGACGCCAAGCAGTATCTCAAAGGGGCCTTCCCGCTCGGCTTCACCTCCGATGCCGGCATTGCCTCCCGGCTGGCCGAATTCCAGCAGCAGGGGCTGTCGGCGGATTATCCCGGCCGCTACGCCGCGATGGTCGATAGCGTCAGCATGTCCGATGTGCGCCGCGTGGCGCGTTATTGGTTCGACCCCGCCCGCATGACCGTGGTGGTGGCGGGGTCATTGTCGAAAGGCAACACGGAACCGGCGGATTCGCCGTGAATTACCCTCCCCTTGAGGGAGGGTCGAAAAATCCGAGCGAAGAGAAGGATTTTTCGGGGAGGGGTCCGAATCCGCTACACTCCGCCCATGAAAATCCGCCGTCTCAGCGAGGGCACCGTCAACCGCATCGCCGCGGGCGAAGTGGTGGAGCGCCCCGCCAGCGCCGTGAAGGAGCTGGTGGAGAACGCGCTCGACGCGGGCGCCGCGCATGTCGAGATCGCCGTCACCGGCGGCGGTGCGGAGCTGATCCTGGTGGAGGACGACGGCGAGGGCATGGCGGCCGACGACCTCATCCTGGCGGTGGAACGCCATGCCACCTCCAAGCTGCCGGGCGACGACCTTTCGCATATCGCCACGCTGGGCTTCCGCGGCGAGGCGCTGCCGTCCATCGGCGCCGTGGCGCGCCTTGCCATCGTCAGCCGCACCAAAAATAGCGAAGCGCATGCGGTGGAGGTGGACGGCGGCCGCGCCAAAGGCCCGATGCCGGCCGGCTACGGCGCCCGTGGCCGCCCGGGCACGCGGGTGGAGGTGCGCGAGCTGTTCTATGCCACCCCGGCACGGCTCAAATTCCTCAAATCCACGCGTTCGGAAGACCTCGCCACGCTCGACATCGTCAAGCGGCTGGCCATGTCGCGCCCCGATGTCGCCTTCCGCCTCAGCCTCGACGGCAAACCGGTGCTGGACCTTCCGGCAGAAGACGATCTCTTCGAAGGAAGGTTGAAGCGCCTCTCCCGCCTGATGGGACGCGACTTCGCCGACAACGCCGTCCTGGTCGAGGCCGAGCGCGAAGGCGTCAGGCTGATGGGCCATGCCGGCGTGCCCACTTACAACCGCGCCAACGCCCAGATGCAGTTCCTCTTCGTGGGCAACCGGCCGGTACGCGACAAGCTGCTGGCCGGCGCGGTGCGCGGCGCCTATGCCGATTTCCTGGCGCGCGACCGCCATCCGGCGCTGGCGCTGTTCCTCGATTGCGATCCGGCCTTCGTCGACGTCAACGTGCATCCGGCCAAGACGGAGGTGCGCTTCCGCGACGGAGGGCTGGTGCGCGGGCTGATCGTTTCCGCCTTGAAGAACGCCTTGCACCAGGCGGGCCACAAGGCTTCCACCACGGTGGCTTCCGAGGCGCTGACAGCTTTCAATCCCGCCCCCGAAAGGGGAGGGTGGAGCGGGCAACGCCCCATCCGGGAAGGGTCCGATCTTTACGACGCCGCCCGCGAATTCCAGTCGCCTTTCGCGCCCTCGGCCCGCGTCGAACCCGTTCCGGACGCTCCGCCTGCGGAGCATCCGCTCGGCGCCGCCCGCGCCCAGCTGCACGAAACCTATATCGTGGCCCAGACCGCCGACGGCATCGTCATCGTCGATCAGCATGCCGCCCATGAACGCCTCACCTATGAGCGCATGAAGCACGCCATGGAAACGGGCGGCATCGCCCGCCAGCCGCTCCTGGTGCCGGAGGTGGTGAATCTCGATCCCGCCGAGGTGGAACGGCTGGCTTCGCGCGCGGGCGAACTGGCCGAACTCGGCCTGGTGCTGGAAGCCTTCGGCCCCGACGCGGTGCTGGTGCGCGAAACCCCCGCCATGCTGGGCCGGCCGGACGTCAAGGGCCTGGTGCGCGATCTGGCCGACGACCTCGCCGAAAGCGGCGCGGCCCTGTCGCTGAAGGAGCGGCTGGAAGCGGTGGCGGGAACGCTGGCTTGCCACACCTCGGTGCGTGCCGGGCGCCGCCTCAGCGCCGAAGAGATGAACGCGCTGTTGCGCGAGATGGAGGCGACGCCCCATTCCGGCCAGTGCAACCACGGCCGCCCGACCTACGTCGAACTCAAGCTCTCCGACATCGAAAAGCTGTTCGGCCGGCGCTGAACTATTTCGCCGGCAGCAGCGTGAACGAATCCAGGAAATCGAGGCAGGTCTTGCTGGCATCCTGCATGTCCGCCTCGACGCACATCACCTGGTAAAGCCTGTCGCCGAGGAGGAACTGGCGCGAGCGGATGACGCCCTTGGGCTCGGTCATGTCGAGGACGGCCTCTCGACCCGTGACAGTACCGAGCGTAAAGGGCGCGACGTTGCGCAGCGTGCCCTTGCTGTTCTCCGCCTCGCCGTTGACCACGCCGGCATAGACGGTGTCGCTGTTGTTCGGCGTCACCGTACCCGCGGGATAATCGTTGATTGCGGCGAAGTAGGCGTTGTTTCCGCTGGTGCAGACATACGAGGTCATGACGACGTCGCCGATGGCCGTCTTGACCACTTGACTGTCGAGCTGCGACGGACAGGGGAAGGTGATGGTAAAACGCCATTGCGTGGCGTCGAGCGCTTCCGCATAAGCCAGGGTCGAAACCAAAGCGGCGGCAATAACCGTTCCTGCGAAAAGAGGCACGACGCGCAATATCCTGTTCATGAAGCTCCCCCTGCAGCTTTTCGGCAGTATGAGCCGTTTCCGCCGTGCCGGCAACGCAACGGCTATTTCAGCTTGAACGAGTCGAGGAACTCCATCGCCGCCTTGTCGTCTTCACGGCCCTTGGGTGCCACCACCATCGCCTGGAACTGCCGGTCGCCGGCGAAAAAGACGCGCAGATGCACGGCCGCCTTCTCACCCGGCACATCGATCAGCGCATCGCGCCCCATCACGGGCCCCAGGAGGTAAGGCCGGTCGGTCCGCACCGTGCCCTTGACGTTGGCGGCCGCTCCGCTGACGGCATCCGCCAAAGCCGCATTCACACCCCTCTTGGCAATGAAGCCTTTCGGAAAGGTGCTGGCCACGGCGTAGTAGATCACGTCCTTTTTCTCACAGCTTCTGGTGGTGACGGGAACCGTCAGCGACCCTGCGGCGACGGTCTGGCTGGCGAGCTGGGGGCGGCAGGGAAAGGCGGCGGAGAAGCCGTCTGCCGACACCGGCTCGCCGGCCGCCGCCGCGGCGGACAAAATCAGGGCAAGGCTCAAAGCGGTAAGATGCGGTTTCATGTTCCGTGTTCCTTTGCCTCACTTCCAGGCGACGTTCTCGCGCCAGCTTACTTCGACGGGCTGATCGCCCATTCTGGCGGGATGATAGGTCCATTCCGCCGCGCAATGCAGGGCGGCCCTGTCGAGCTCCCGGTTGCCGCTGGTCGCCACGACCGCGACATTCGTCACCTTGCCGTCGGCCGTGACGTGGAATTGCACGGTGGTGACGGCGCCGGGCGGGATGGCAACGCCTGCGGGGGCGAAGGAAGAACAATCGTGCGGAGCGGCGATGGGGATCGGCGCGTATATCGCGTCTTCGACATGCAGGGCCCAGCGCACCTCCGCTTTCCAGGGCACGGCGACGGGCTTTCCGTTCTGCATGGCGGGCCGGTAGAGCCAGCGGCCGGCGCAGGTGACGGCGGCCGCATCGAGGGCGTCGTTGCCGCTCGAACGGACCACCTTCACGGTGTCGGTGCGGCCGCTTTCGGTGATGATGAAGCCCAGAATGGTGACGCCTTCGGCATGCGCCGCAACGGCTTCGGGGGGATAGTCGTTGGTGCAGATATGCGGCGCTCCGATCGAGGCCGGCATAGGGACCGGCGGCGGCGGGGCGGGTTGCGCCGAGGCCGGTAGGGCCAGGAGCGGCAGGAGAACGGAAAGATATTTCATGGAAAACTCCCCCTGGGGGATACGATAACACCGCGGCGGCACTTGCTCAACGCGGTGCGGCAGGCCGCAGGAACGCGACCCGCGTGTCGCCGTAGATGCGCGCGTCCAGCACCGCAAAACCATCCGTAGGCGGAATGGTTTCCTCCGCCGCCGTTTCCGCCACCAGCACGGCGTTTTCCGCCAGCCAGCCGCCGTCCCGCAGGCCGGCGAGCGCCGGGGCGATCAGCCCCCGGCGATAAGGCGGGTCGAGGATGACCAGCTCGAACGGCCCGCCCGCACCCGGCGCCATCTCGCCCAGCCTGGCCCCGTCGCGCCGCCAGATTTTGGTGACGCCGGTCAACGCCAGCGCCTCGACGTTGCGGCGGATCAGGGCGCGGCTTTCGGCGGCATCGTCCACGAACAGGCAGAAGGCCGCGCCGCGGCTGAGGGCCTCGATCCCCATGGCGCCCGTGCCTGCGTAAACATCGGCCACGCGGGCGCCCATGAGGGCGAATCCCGTCCCGAAATCGTTGTGGACGAGGATGTTGAAGATCGCCTGGCGCACCTTGTCGGCGGTGGGGCGCACGCTGGCGTCGCGCGGGGTCGCCAGCGCGCGTCCGCCGAATTTCCCTGCCGTGATGCGCATCTCGGACCTCCTTGCTGGCACCGTAGCGTAAAGCCGGGCCCGGGGGTGCTGGCGGCGCGGCCCGGACCGGGTTATCAACAGGACCATGCGACGCCTTCTCCTCTGCCTGACGCTTTTCCTGGCTGCCGCCGCCCCGGCCGCGGCCCAGCTCGACCAGCTCCCCAAGGTGCATGTGCGGCTGATCTCGGATCGCGACGCGGTGCGCCCCGGCGGCACGCTGTCGGTGGCGCTGGAAGAGGACATCCGTCCCGGCTGGCACACCTATTGGTCCAATCCCGGCGAGGCGGGCGAGCCCACGGAAATCCACTGGACCCTGCCGCCGGGTTGGACGGCGGGCGCCATCGCCTGGCCTTATCCGCAGCGCCTGCCGGTCGGCCCGCTGATGGATTACGGCTACGAAGGCAAGGTAAAGCTTTTGACCACGCTGACGGCCCCGGCGGATGCCAAAGCCGGCCTCGCGAATTTCAGCGCTTTGGCGCAGTGGCTGGTCTGCCGCGATGTCTGTGTGCCGGAAGAGGCGACGGTGACGCTGCAAGCCGTGATCGATCCCGCCGCCGCACCGCCCGATGCCGCCGGCACCGCGGAGTTCGCTGCGGCCCGCGCCAAGCTGCCCGCCGCTTCGCCCTGGCCGATGCGCTACGCCCTGGGCCAGGATTTGCGGCTTTACGTCAAGGCGCCGGCGCTTTCGGGCGCGGCCAAGCCGGTCGAGGCGCAGTTCTTTCCCGCAACCGGCGGGCAGGTGATCGACGCGGCGCCGCAAAGCTTCGCCTTCGCCAAGGACGGACTGGTGCTGCGCCTGCAACCGGGCGCGAAGCTGGCCAGACTCGGCGCCTTGACCGGCGTGCTGGTGCTGACCTCGTCCGACCGCTCGGTGCAGGCGCTGGAGGTGAAGGCAACCCAAGGCGCGGTGCCGGATACCGGCGGCGGCGACAGCGGCGGCGTCGGCATCCTCCTGGCGCTGCTCTTCGCTTTCCTCGGCGGGATCATCCTCAACATCATGCCGTGCGTCTTGCCGGTCTTGGCGATGAAGGCGCTGGCACTGGCCGGTCAGGCCGGAGCCGCCCGCCGCCACGCCCGCGCCGAAGCCTTTTCCTATTCCACCGGCGCCATCCTCAGCTTCGTCGCCCTCGGCCTTCTCATCGTGGTGTTGCGCGCAGGAGGCGCGGCCATCGGCTGGGGCTTCCAGTTGCAGGAGCCCCTGGTGGTCGCCGGGCTGGCGCTGCTGATGCTGGCGGTGGGGCTCAATCTTTCCGGCGTGTTCGAGATCCAGCCCATCTCCACAGGCGAAAAGCTGACCCATCGCAGCGGTCTCGTGGGGGCCTTCTTCACCGGCGTTCTGGCCGTGGCGGTGGCCGCTCCCTGCACCGCGCCCTTCATGGCGACGGCCATCGGTTACGGTTTCACCCAGCCGCCGCTGGTGGTGCTGGCCGTTTTCGTCGCCCTGGGGCTGGGCTTCGCCTTGCCCTTCCTCTTGCTCGGCCTGCTGCCGGCGGTGCATCGCATCCTGCCCAAGCCGGGAACCTGGATGGTACGGCTGAAGCAGATTCTCGCTATCCCGATGTATGCCACGGCGGGGTGGCTGGTCTGGGTGCTGGCGCAGCAGGTGGCTCGCAGCGGCTTGATCGCCGCTTGTGCCGCGATGGCGGCGCTGGCCTTCGCGCTGTGGATTTGGGGCGCCACGCGCAGCAGGGCCGACTGGCTGCGCAAGAGCGGAACCGCGCTGGCGGTGCTTTGCGCGGCGGGCGTGCTTTACAGCCTGACCTGGCTCGGCGCGGCAAAACCGCAGCAGCAGCCTGCGCCCGGCGTCTATGCCGGGATCGCCTCCGAGCCTTACAGCCCGGCAAGGCTTGAAGCGCTGCGCCGTCAAGGCCGTCCGGTTTTCGTCGATGCCACGGCCTCGTGGTGCATCACCTGCCTGGTCAACGAGGAAGCGGCGCTGTCGCGCCCCGATGTGCGCGCCGCTTTCAAGGCGAAGCACATTGCCTTGCTGGTGGCCGACTGGACGGGGCGCGATCCGGCGATCACGGCGCTGCTGGAAGCGCATGGCCGCTCGGGCGTGCCGCTTTATCTCTATTACGCGCCCGGCGCGAGCGAGGCGAAAATCCTCCCGCAAATTCTCACCGAAGGCGAAGTGCTGAACAGCCTGGGCGCGGAATAAAGATCACTGCGGCAGCCGCGGGCCCGAACCGGCGCCCGTCGCATGGATGGCTGCGGCGATTTCGTCGAGGTCGTCGGCCGTCAGTTCCAGCGTGGCTGCGTCGAGCCAGCCATCGACCTGGGCCGGGCTGCGGGCGCCGACAATGGCGCCGCTGACGCCGGGCCAGGAGAGCACCCAGCCCAGCGCCACGGCCGCGATGCTGGTCTTGTGGCGTTCCGCCACCGGGCCCAGCGCCGCAGCCAGTGCCAGGTTGCGCGTCAGCGCCTCGCCCTGGAACTGCGCATTGTTCCGGCGCCAATCGTCCTTGGGCAGAGCATTGGCGCGTGCTTCGCTGAAGCGGCCCGTGAGCAGGCCCGCCTGCATGGGGCTGTAGACGATCACGCCCGTGTCATGGGCGCGGCACCAGGGAAGCTCGCCGGCGGCGAAATCGCGGCGGATGGCGGAGAAGGGCGGCTGCAAGGTATCGACGTGGCCGAGCTTTTCGGCGCGTTCCAGCAGGGCCGTGTTGTGGTTCGACAGGCCCACGGCGCGCAGCTTGCCTTCCTTTTTCAGGTCGAGGAAGGTCTGCCAGTAGTCTTCCAGCGGTACATCCTCGGCGGGCCAGTGCATCTGGTAGAGGTCGATGCGTTCGACGCCCAGCCGTCGCAGCGAGGCTTCCACTTCCTTGCGGAGGCTGGCGGGTGCGCCGATCCGCTTGGGGTCCTCGAAACGGTCGGCCGGATTCCAGACCAGGCCGCCCTTGGTGAAGACGTAGGGCCGCTGGTTTGCGGGCATCTCTTTCAGGGCCTTGCCCACCACCTCTTCGGAATGGCCGAAGCCGTAGACGGCGGCGGTGTCGATCCAATTGATGCCGCGCTCCACCGCATGGCGCATGGCGGCGACGGATTGGCTGTCGTCCTGCGGCCCCCAGCTATAGACCCAGCCGCCGCCGCCTGCGGCCCAGGCGCCGAAGCCGACGCGGGTGATCGCCATACCGCTGCGGCCAAAAGGACGGGTGGGAAGGGTCATGGGAGGAAACTCCTCTATTGCACTGGACGGCGGCCTTTAAATTGTCTATCCAGTTTCATCATTCCAATAGATTGTATAGATTACATTTATCCAATAAATAGAACAATATAGCAGGAACGGCCTCATGGAGTTGCGTCAGCTTCAGCATTTCGTGGCGGTGGCGGAAGAGCGCCATTTCACCCGCGCGGCGCGGCGATCGAACATCGTGCAGTCGGCGCTTTCAACCTCCATCCGCCTGCTGGAAGAGGAACTCGGTGCCGAACTGTTCCTGCGCTCCACCCGCCATGTCGAGCTGACGGCGGCGGGGCGCGTGCTGCTCGACAAGGCGCGGCGGGCGCTGGAAGCGGTGCGCGACGCGCGCGAAGCGGTGGCGGCGGTGCAGGAGATGAAGTCGGGATTGCTGACCATCGGCACGGTGCAGAGCCTGCCCGCTTTTCTCGATCTGCCGTCGCTGTTGTCGCAGTTTCACGCGCTGCATCCCGGCATCGAGGTGCGCCTGTTGGAAGGCGGCTCCGGCTCCCTGATCGACGGCATCCGCGAGGGCAGGCTGGACATCGCCTTCCTGCCGCTGTGCGAGCCGCCGGTGGGCGTGGTGACGGAATTGATCGCCTGCGAGGCGCTGGTGCTTGCCTGCTCCCGCCAGCATCCGCTGGCCGGGAAGCTCGGCGTGCCGCTGCTGGCGCTGAAAGACGAATCCTTCGTCGATTTCGCGCGCGACTGGGGCACGCGCCGGCTGATCGACCGCGCCTTCGCCGATGCGAATGTGGAGCGCCGCATCGGCTTCGAGGTCAGCGATCTCGACACGCTGCTCAAGCTGGTAGAGCGCGGGCTGGGCGTGGCCCTGGTGCCCGAACCGCTGGCCCGCACCTGCCGCTTCGCGCTGGGCGTGGCGGAGCTGGCGGAACCCGAGATCTGCTGGGAACTGGTGGTCGCCTATTCCGCGCGCCAGAGTGCGGATCGTGCGGCGCGTGTTTTCCTGGACCTGATCGAAAGACCGTCTGATGACTGACCGGGTGCTGCCGTTTACGCCAGGCCGCAGCCGGGCCTATACCTGCAACAAACAATCCCCCGGAGGAGATTCCCTATGACATCGTTCGGCTCGATGCTGCGCTGCGCCACGGCCGCCGCCGCGCTGATGGCGCTTACGGCAAACGCCGCCATGGCTTTCGACTGGCCCTGGGAGACCAAGGCGCCGCCCCCGCCGCCTCCGCCGCCGGCCTATACCAATCCGCAGCTTCCCGTCGAGCAGCGCGTCGACGACCTGGTCTCGCGCATGACGCTGGAAGAGAAGGCCTCGCAGCTGGTCAACCAGGCGCGTGCCATTCCGCGGCTGGGCATCCCCGCCTACAACTGGTGGAACGAGGCGCTGCACGGCGTGGCGCGCAACGGCATCGCCACGGTGTTCCCGCAGGCCATCGCCATGGGCGCCACCTTCGATCCCGAGCTGGTGCACGAGATGGGCGTGGCGATCTCGACCGAGGCGCGCGTCAAGTACAACCGGGTGGGCTACGACAAGGATCACGGCATCTACGAAGGCCTCACCTTCTGGTCGCCCAACATCAACATCTTCCGCGATCCGCGCTGGGGCAGGGGGCAGGAAACCTACGGCGAAGACCCCTGGCTGACCGGCCGGATGGGCAAAGCCTTCGTCACCGGCATGCAGGGCGACGACCCGAAATACCTGCGCGTCATCGCCACGCCCAAGCACTTCGCGGTGCATTCGGGGCCGGAGCCGACGCGCCATAGCGTCGACGTGCCCGCTTCCCGGCACGACATGGCCGACACCTACCTGGCGCAGTTCCGCGCCGCCATCGTGGAAGGCAAGGCCGGTTCGGTGATGTGCGCCTACAATGCGGTCAACGGCCAGCCCGCCTGCGCCAGCGACTTCCTGCTCACCGACACGCTGCGCAAGGCCTGGAACTTCCAGGGTTACATGGTGTCGGATTGCGATGCCGTCGCCGACATCGACGGCGGCATGGCCATGTTCATGACCCATGGCCACCACTATGTGAAGACGCTGGCGGAAGCGGCGGCCGTGTCGCTCAAGCACGGCGTCGACAACGACTGCGCCGATTTCTCCATCCCCGCGGGCGACACCTCGGACTACCAGCGCTACATCGACGCCGTGAAGCAAGGGCTGGTGCCGGAATCCGTGGTCGATGCCTCGCTCAAGCGCCTGTTCGCCGCGCGCATGAAGCTCGGCATGTTCGATCCCAAGAGCATGGTGAAATATGCCCAGGTGCCGGATTCCGAACTCGATTCCGCGGCCCATCGCGAACTGGCGCTGCGGGCGGCGCGCGAAGCCATCGTGCTCCTGAAGAACGACGGCAGGCTGCCGATTTCGCCGAAGGTCAAGCGCATCGCCGTGATCGGGCCCCTGGCCGACCAGGTGGTGCCGCTTTACGGCAATTACAACGGCACGCCTTCGCACCCGGTGTCGGCGCTGGAAGGGATCAAGCGCCAGTTCCCCGATGCCGAGATCGTCTTCGAGCCGGGCACCAACTTCCTGCGCGCGGTCGAAGCCGTGCCCGGCGCCGTGCTCGCCACCGAGGACGGAAAGCCCGGCCTCAAGGCGGAATTCTACGACAACGAGGCGTTCACCGGTGCCCCGGAGCTGACGCGCATCGACAAGAGCCTCGATTACACGCGCGACGTGGGCATGCAGAAGCCCGAGGTGATGCCGGCCATCCCGACGCCTTATGCCGTGCGCTGGACGGGCACGCTGACGCCGGCGGAAAGCGGCGATTACCGCATCGGGCTCGACACGGCTTCCGGCAGCCTCTCGCTGGACGGCAAGGAGATCGTCAAGATCGGCGGCCCGGGCGACCGCACCGCCAAGACGGCGATCATCCATCTCGAGGCCGGCCGCAAATACGCGCTTCTGGTCGAACGCGGCTTCGCCCACAACCTGGCCATCCGCCTGGTGTGGTCGAAGCAGATTCCGGACGCGCAGAAGCGCGCCGTCGCCGCGGCCAGGAAGGCCGATGTGGTGGTGGCGGTGGTGGGCATCACCGCCCAGCTCGAAGGCGAAGAGATGTTCGTGGACGTGCCCGGCTTCGTCGGCGGCGACCGCACCAGCCTCGACCTGCCCAAGGACGAAGAGGGCCTGCTCAAGGCCGTGCGGGCGGCGACCGAAAAGCCGCTGGCGGTGGTGCTCTACAACGGCTCGGCGTTGTCGGTGAACTGGGCGGCCAAACACGCCGACGCCATCCTCGACGCCTGGTACGGCGGCGAAGAGGCGGGCACCGCCATCGCCGAGACCCTGGCGGGCGTCAACAACCCGGCGGGCCGTCTGCCGGTGACCTTCTACACCGGCGTCAAGCAGCTGCCGCCGTTCGAAGACTATTCGATGAAGAACCGCACCTATCGCTACTTCACCGGCAAGCCGCTGTATTCCTTCGGCTACGGCCTCAGCTACACCAGCTTCAAATACAGCGGGCTGACGCTCTCCGAGCCCACGGTGAAGGCGGGCGACACGCTGGGCGTCGATGTCGATGTCCAGAACACCGGCAAGCGCGACGGCGACGAGGTGGCCGAGCTTTACCTCGCCTTCCCCAAACAGCCCGGAATGCCGATCCGCGCCTTGCGCGGCGTCGAGCGGGTGCATCTGAAAGCGGGCGAAACCCAGCACCTGCATTTCGACCTCAAGCCGCGCGATCTCAGTTCGGTGAGCGAGGCGGGCGACATCAAGGTACAGCCGGGCGATTACGCCCTCAGCGTGGGCGGCGGTCCGCGCGGCGCCACCAAGGCCATCGCCGCCACCGGCTTCAAGATCGAAGGCGAAGAAGCGCTGCCGGATTAAGAGACCTATTCCCCCTCACCCTGAGCTTGTCGAAGGGGTGAGGGGGCTCAGTACAGCAGGAACGTCCGCCGCTCGTCTTCCCACGCCGCTTCGTCCGGCGCAGCGAGGGCGTCGAGGTCACCCGGCATGGCCGCCGCATCGTCCACCCATTGCCGCAGCAGCGGCGAGCCGGCGATCACGTCGATGGCAAGCTTGCCGGTCTCGTATTCATACGGAAAATCGCGCCACAGGGGATAATCCGGATAAAGCCGCCGCACGGCCTTGAAGGCCAGCGCCATCAGCCGCCAGGGCTTGAACGCCTTGTGATCGTAAGCCGGGCCTTCCGTGTGAATCTGCACGCCGCTACACAGCTTGCCCGCATGTTTGTGGAAGCTGGGCTCGAACCAGCATTCGCGCAGCACACAGCCCATCAGCCATTGCGGCGCCAAGGCCTGCATCTCGGCCAAGACGCGCCGCGCCGCGATATCGGGGGCGCCGAACAGCTCCAGCGGCCGCGTGGTGCCGCGCCCTTCCGACAGCGTGCTGCCTTCCAGCATCACGGTTCCGGCATAGGCCCGCGCCATCCACAAATTCGGCGCATTGGGGCTGGGATTGACCCAGACGCGCTCGCCCAGCGGCCAGCCGAAACCCGGCGCCGTTTCCGGCCGCCAGCCTTCCATCGTCACGACGCGATAGTCCACGTCCAGCTTCAGCGTCTTGACGAACCAGGCGCCCATCTCGCCCAGCGTCTGCCCATGGCGCATGGGCAAAGGTCCCGCACCGACGAAGCTTTCCCAACCGGGGCGCAGCGTCAGCCCTTCCACCTTCCGCCCTGCCGGATTGGGCCGGTCGAGCAGCCACACCGCCTTGCCGTGCTTGGCCGCCGCTTCCAGCACGTAGCGCAGCGTGGTGAGGAAGGTGTAGATGCGGCAGCCCAGATCCTGCAAGTCGACCAACAGCACGTCGAAGCCGTCCATCATGGCATCGCTCGGCCGCCGCACGGCGCCGTAAAGGCTGAACACCGGAATGCCGAGCCGCGGATCGGTGAAATCTTCCGACTCCACCATGTTGTCCTGCTTGTCGCCGCGCAGCCCGTGCTGCGGCCCGAAGGCGGCGGCAAGCTTGAGGCCCGCAGCCGCCAGCGCGTCCAAGGAATGGGTCAAATCCGCCGTCACCGAAGCGGGGTGGGCAAGCAACGCCACGCGCCGCCCTTCAAGAGGCGGACGCAAGGAAGCGTCGGCGAGGAGCCGGTCGATGCCGAATTTCATGGCCGCCACGCTGCCTTCAGATCGAGCGCGAAGCAATCGGCGTGATGGAAATCGGGCTGTCCCGGCGGATGCACCAGCGCCCAATAGGAAAACGCCCCATGCTTTTCTTCGATCACCGCCGACAGCCCCAGATGCCAATCCGCCTCGCCGGGCAATTGCAGCACGGCTTCGAGCACGAAGCGGCCGTCGCAGGTCACGGCCGCAAGCCGCGGCGGAGAGATTTCCACCGGACGGCGGCCTTTGCGGTAACCGTCCAACCGGTAGGCCGCCCAGGCCAGCGAAGGCGCGAAATTGTATTCGGTATAACCCGTTTCACGCCCGGCTTTGAGGAAGACCTCGAAACAGCTGTGCAGCCAGAGTTCGTCGGCCCGCACCGGTTCGGCGGCCGGCGGCATAAGCAGGGCGCCGATGCTGCCGCTCACCGTATAGGTCAATGCCAGAATGCCCGGCTGCGTCAGCTCGACCTCCACCGCAATGCCTTTGACGGCGTCGCAGCGCGAATCGGGATGATGTCGCAAGGCCCGGCGCATACGGCTTTATAGCCGCATACGCCCCGGCAGGCGAGCTACATCACCGCCCCGATGTGCCAGGGCACGAACTCCATGTCGCCGTACCCCAGTTCCTCGCTCTTGGACTTTTTGCCCGAAGCCACGGCCAACAGATAGTCGAGGATTTCGCAGCCCTTCTGTTCGACACTGGCTTCGCCCGTGGCGATGGTGCCGCAGTCGATGTCCATGTCGTCGGGCATCTTCTTGAAGATGGCGCTGTTGGTGGCGAGCTTGATGGAAGGCGAGGGCTTGCAGCCATAGGCCGAGCCGCGCCCGGTGGTGAAGGCGATCATGGTGGCGCCGGAGGCGACCTGACCGGTGGCGGAACAGGGATCGAGGCCGGGGCTGTCCATGAAGACGAGGCCGTGTTGCTTGACCGGCTCGGCGTATTCGATCACGTCCATCAAGGGCGAGGTGCCCGCCTTGGCCACGGCGCCCAGCGATTTTTCCAGGATGGTGGTGAGCCCGCCCGCCTTGTTGCCCGGCGAGGGATTGTTGTTCATCTCCATGTTGTTGATGGCGGTGTAATGCTCCCACCATTTGATCCGGGCCCGGAGCTTCTCCACCAGCTCCGGTGCGGCGCGCGAATAAAGCAGATGCTCGGCGCCGTAGATCTCCGGCGTCTCCGACAGGATCACCGTGCCGCCCAGCGCCACCAGCCGGTCCGAGGCGTTGCCCAGCGCCGGATTGGCGGTGATGCCGCTCCAGCCGTCCGAGCCGCCGCATTGCAGCCCGACCACCAGCGCGCCGGCCGGCTGCTCCGTGCGCAGCGCCGCATTGGCCTTGGGCAGCATGGCTTTCAGCCGCTCCAGCCCTTCGGCGATGGCGCGTTTTGTGCCACCGGTGTCTTGGATGGTGAAAGATTGGAAGGCGTCGCTTTCGGAAATTCCGTACTCGTTCTTGAAGCGCGCCAGCTGGATCACTTCGCAGCCGAGGCCCACCAGCAGGATGGCAGCGAAATTGGGATTGGCGGCGGTGCCCCACAGCGTGCGGCTGAGGATATCGTAGCCTTCGCCTTTGCTGGCCATGCCGCAACCGCCGTGATGGGTGATGGGCACGATGCCGTCGATGTTGGGAAAACTAGCGAGCAGCCCGGTCTTCTCCGCCGCTTCGGCGATATGACGGGCCACGGTGGCGGAGCAGTTCACGCTGGTCAGCACGCCGATGTAATTGCGCGTCGCCACTTTGCCGCTGGCGCGCTTGTAGCCCATGAAGCTCCGCGGCTTCTCCTTGCGGGCGAAGACCGGCGCCGCACCGGCCTCGGAACGCAGGTCGGAAAACGCCAGGTTGTGCACATGCACATGGCGGCCGGGCTCGATATCCGCGGAGGCCACGCCGATCACCTGGCCGTATTTGCGCACCGGTTCGCCCGCCTGGATCGGGCGGGTGGCAAGCTTGTGCCCGAAGGGAACGGCGTCGCGCGCCGTGATCTTCTCCGCCGCGATCTCGCTTCCGGCGGGGAGCGCCTTCACCGCCACCACCACGTTGTCGTCCGGGTGCAGCCGGATGACGGCAATGCCGGCCAAGTTCTTGTCGTTCATCGTTCACACTCCGCTCAGGCGCATAGCCAGCCCAGGGCATTGCCGAGAAAACGCAGCTGCATTGGGGCCAGCAGGTCGGGCACACGATGGAACAAAATCTTGCCGTTACCAAGGCGAGCCGAGAAGGTGCCCGCGCCCACCCGGCGTTCGTGGTCGCGGCTGTAGCCGACCAACACATCCACCCCCGGCCCCTCGACGATCAGCCCGTTGCTGAGCCGCCCGTTCGCCTGGAAAAAGCCGTCCATGGCGCGGTTCGCGGGCAACCCCGCATAAACCGGATGGCTGCGCAGGAAATACCAGTTGCCCATCCAGGGCGCGCGGTTGCGCCCGATTTCGCCGCGATAGGTGAAAGCCCCTTCGGCTTCGAGCTGTCTGGCGACGCCGTCCGCCAGCCCGTCTTCCTGGGGCAAGAGCAGCAGCGGGGTTCCCGTCTTCACCGCCGCGACTAGTTCGGCGGGCAGGGCACCCGGCAGCGGCGGCAGGCCGGATTGCTTCTGCAGCGTGAAGCCGTCGTCGCCGCCCAGCTTCTGCCCGGGCGAAGACCGCTCGGTGAGGCCCGAAGCGACGAAAACGTCGTAGCGATTGGTGGCCACGAAATCCTCAACCACCAGGCCCGGCAGCGCGGCAAGCTGGTCGCGCAGCGCCGGCCAGACGCCCGCCACACCCACCCGCAAGGTCTTGCCGTCCACCGGCACGCGCCGCGTCTCCGTCACCCAGATTTTGCGCCTGTCTTCCGGCACGCCGGGAAGCGCGAAGCCGAAGCTGTAGAAACCTTCCTGCGTCAGCTGCGGGGTGGCAAAACCTTCCCGGATCAGCACGCTGAAGACGCCGGGCTTCATCTGCGGCGCTGGCATCTCGGCCAGCACCGTTTTCCGCCCGGCCGGATCGGTCATGCTGAAGCTGAGCCGCCCGCGCACGGGCTTGCCGGTGTCGTTCAGAAGATAAAGATCGAACAGCGCGCTTTCGCCCAACGCCGCCACCAGGCTTCTCTGCTTGGCGACGGGACGCACCGGCAACAGGCTGCCGCGGATCGGTTCGGGATCGCTCTTGAAGTTGCGCAAATTGTCGACCAGGCCCGAATGGTTGTCGATGGCGGTGGATTCCCAGCCGCTGATCACCGCGTAATCGGTCTCGTCGTTGATGCGCGCGTTCTCCAGGTATTGCCGCCAGCTGGCATAGCTTTTGCGGCCGATGGCGAGGAACAGGCTTTCGGCGGTGGGGAAGGCCTCGCGGAAACCCCAGCGGTCTAGGAAGTCCTGATAGGCGGCCAAAATCTCTTGGTGGTCGGCAAGGTCGTAGCTCTTGCCGCCGCGTTGCAGGATCTCGGCCACCATCAGCGTGTGGTTGTCCGGCACGGCGCAGCCTTCCATCTCGCCGTATTCGACGATTCCGGCCCGGATCGGATTGCGATAAGTGAAATGCTGCGGGTCCCGGTAGAAGCGGTCGTACCACTGGTCGCCGGCGCCCTGGTGGTCGTCCCACCAGCCGCCCCAGGGTTCCTCGTCGGAACGGTGCAGCTTGGCGTCATAGGGTTCGTACCAAGCCTGGGCGGCGTGGAATTCGGGCGAGGACATGCCGTCGTTCATCAGGATGATGCGGCTTTCGTCCTCGGCGCGCATGGCGGCCAGCACCTCCGTCACGATGGGGTGGTGGAAATCGGCGTTGTTCTCGTTCTGCAGCGTCCAGTGGATCAGCGAGGGATGGCTGCGGAAGGTCCGCATCATGAGCAGGCACTTGGCGATGACATAACGCTGGGCGAATTTGTCGGCTTCCGTCACGGCCGGCGCCATCAAGACGCTGTGCTGATCGACCTTGGTGCCGTCCGGCAGGCGCCCGAAGGCGAATTTGCCGCCGCCCGGCTCCATGCCGCGCAACAGGCCGAGCCGGTCTTGCGCCGCCAGCACGTCGTGCTTGCCGGTGTTGCGGTGGAAGGCGAGGCAGTTGAGGCCCAAGGCTTTCGCCTGGGTCACTTCCTTCTCGGCCAGGTCGGGCGTCGGCCACATCCCGTTGAGGCCCCAATAGCCCCAGCTGATGGCGGAATAGAGCTTGATGCGCCGCCCGTTGAGCTTGAACACCGCATCCTTGCCCACGCCCTCGGGCGCGAACCAGCGGAAGCCGAAGCGCACCATGCGCGTAGAGGTGCCGCCCGGCGCACTCCAGCGCGCGCTCAGGCGATAGAGATTCGGTGTCGCCAGATCCCACAGCTTCGCGCCCTTGGCCGTGACGGCATAGCGATAGGTGACCGTCCGCCCCTCGATCCTGTGATCCACCAGGCGGAAGTGGGCGGGCAGGACGCGTCCCGATTTGTCGCCCGCGATGGCGAGCGAAATCCGTTTCGCCGCCGCCTTGACCGTCGCCGCATCCGGCATCGCGGCGAATTCCACGGCGACGAATACCTGCACCTCGCCCGGCGCCGGCCGGTTCAACACCCAGAGATCGGCGATGCGCCCTTCCGTCGGATGGGCGCTCAGCGTCATGCCGCGGTCGAGTCCGCCGAAGCCGTGCGAGCGCTGGATCTTCAGCTTGCCCCAGGCAAGCGTGTCGCCGTCCACCCAGTCGAAGCGCCCGCCGGGATTGGTGATGCGGATGGCGAGTACATTCCTGCCGCCCGGCACGGCGGCGCCGGTCACGTCGCAATCGAAGGGCAGTTCTTCCAGGATGGAATAGCCGACCAGCTTGCGGTTGAGGAAGACTTCCGCCCGCTGCCGCGCCCCGCGGATGGAAAGGATGATGCGCTTGCCTTGCAAGGCGGCGGGAATGTCGATCGCACGCCACCACCAGGAGACGCCCGTATAAGCCCCGTTCTGCGGCACCTTATCGGTGTCGGCATAGGTGAATTCGTCGAGCGTGTAGCGGCGGCTGCCGAATATTCCCCAGAAATGCTGCTCGACGGTGGCGGGCAGCGTCACCTCGGCATCGCCGCCTTTTTCGAGAACCTCCCAACCAGCGGTGGGCGGATGGACCGGCAGCGCCGCCAGGTTGACGTCCTCGGGCAGGAAGATGTCGTCGTCCTGCCACGCCGCCGTGCGGTCGAGCCACAGCTGCCAGCCTTCGTCGGGGAGGGCGATGCCGTTTTCTTCGGCTTTCGCCGGCGCCTTGCGGCTCCGGCGTTTGGCTTCGGCGCCCGCGAACGGCACCACCAATCCGCTCGATCCGGCCATGCGAACGAAATCGCGACGGTTCAATCCCGGCACGGTCAGCTCCCCGCGTTGTGAGGTTGAGACGGTGTGAACGAAGCAAACTTGGTTCGGCGAGCGAGATGCCGGTCGTTCTCGGCCAACTGCCCATCGTTTCTTCCCCGGAGCGTCATCAAGGCGCTCGTGATTGGGCCGCGGCCCTGTTGTTGCGTTAGCACGAGTAATCTAAAGTGCGCAACACAGAACATAAAACATCAAATGCGATCAAATCTAGACAGGCCTTCCGGGAAAAAACAGGGATGCAGACGGCGTCCGCAAGAGGGCTCGGCCATGACCGGAACCGTCTTTCGCCGCGCGCGGCTTCTGCCTTTGCTGTTCCTTCTCGCGATGCCGGCCACTCCGGTTCTCGCTGCCGGCGCCGTTCCTCCGTCCAAGGACGATCTTGCGGCAGGCTTCCGGGCGCCGCCCGCCATCGCCCGCCCGCGGGTGTGGTGGCATTGGATGAACGGCAACGTCAGCAAGGACGGCATCGCGAAGGACCTCGCCTGGATGAAGCGCATCGGCATCGGCGGGGTCGATGCCATCGACGCTTCCATCGACACGCCGCAGGTGGTGGACAAGCGCCTCGTCTACATGACGCCGGAGTGGAAGGAGGCGCTGCTCACAGCGGTCAAGCTGGCCGACGGCAGCGGCATGGAATTCTCCATCAACTCCTCGCCGGGCTGGAGCGAGACCGGCGGGCCCTGGGTGACGCCGCAGGCGGCCATGAAAAAGGCGGTGTGGAGCACCCTCGAAGTCGAAGGCGGCAGACCCTTCCACGGGCGTCTACCCGCGCCGCCGGACACCATCGGCCCCTTCCAGAATGCCGCATTCTCGGGCGATCCCGCGCCCACGCCCAAGACGGCGGCGCTGCGCTTCTATCGCGACGCCGTCGTCATCGCCTACAAGAACCCGGTGGCCGAACCGGTGGTGGAAGAGGCCGATTCCAACGGCGGCACCGTGGACATCGCCGCCTTGTGCGACGGCGATTACAGCAAGGGCCCCACACTGTTGCCGCCCACGCAGAACGGCGAGGTCTGGGTCCGCATCGCGTTCCAGCATCCGGCGCGCATCCAGGGCCTTTCGCTGGGGCTGATCGCGGCGCGCGCCCTCGGCTTCGCCGCCAGCATCGAAGCCGGCGACGACGGCAAGAACTGGCGTCCCGTGGCCGAGATGCCGCAAAGGGCGCAGTTGCAGCGCTTCGTGCTGGTGCAGCAGACGGTCTCCTTCGCGCCGGTGACGGCACGCTGGTTCCGCGTGCTGTTCAAGCCGGCCGCGCCCTTGCCCGGCAGCCTGCGCCCCTATGTCCCGGCGCCGGGCCTTGCCGAAGCACCCAAAGCGCCGCCGCCGCCGCGCCGCTACCAGTTGGTGGAACTCAAGTTCCGCGCCGCCGCCACGGTCAACGAATTCGAGAAGAAGGCCCAGTTCGCCCCGCCGCCGCGCGATTTCTACAGCATCGCCTCGACGGCGGATTTCGCCCCCGGCAGCGCCGTCGATCCTTCCTCCGTCGTGGTGCTGACGGACAAATTGCAAGCCGACGGCACGCTCGACTGGACGCCGCCGCCCGGAAACTGGACCGTGCTGCGCCTCGGCTATGCGCCGACCGGCGCGGAAAATCATCCCGCCACGCCGGAGGCCACCGGCCTCGAAGTGGATAAACTCAGTGCCGCCCATGTGCGCGCCTATATGGAGCATTACTTCGACAGCTATCAGTCCTTCCTCGGCCGCAAGGGCCTTGACTCCCTGGTGGTCGACAGCGCCGAGATCGGCATGACGAACTGGACCGAGAACATTCTCGCCGAATTCAAGCGCCTGCGCGGTTACGATCCCACCTGCTTCCTGCCCGTTCTCACCGGCATAGCAGTGGAAAGCCCGCAAGCAAGCGACAAATTCCTCTGGGATTTCCGCCGCACCATCGCAGAGCTTTACGCCCGCAACCATTACGGCACCATCGCCCAGGTGGTGCACGAGCGCGGCCTGTTCGGCTATGCCGAAGCCCTCGAAGACCACCGCCCCGGTTTCGGCGACGACATGGAAATGCGCCAGTACGCCGACCTGCCGATGGGGGCGATGTGGACCTATGGCGAGAAATATCCCGCCGCGCTCACCTACGAAGCCGATCTTCTCGGCGCCGCCTCGGTGGGGCATGTCTACGGCCGTCCGCTGGTGGCCGCCGAATCCCTCACTTCGGCGCTGCAACCCTGGAATTTCGCGCCGCGGGAATTGAAGCCGCTGATCGACATGGAATTCGCCCGCGGCGTCAACCGGGTGGTGATCCACACCTCGGTGCACCAGCCCGTCGACAAGGCGCCCGGTCTGTCGCTGGGCGGCTACGGCCAGTTCTTCAACCGGCTGGAAAACTGGAGCGAGGAAGCGAAACCCTTTGTGTCCTACATGGCGCGGGCCTCGTATCTGTTGCAGCAGGGCCGCTTCGCCGCCGATATCGCTTATTTCTACGGCGAGGAAGCGCCCATCACCTCGCTCTGGGGCAACAAGCGCGTCGCGGACGTGCCCCAGGGTTATGCCTTCGACTTCGTCGATCTCGACGCGCTGGAGCACCAGTTCTCCGTCGCGGACGGCGAACTGGCGGCCGGATCCGGGATGCGCTACCGCGTGCTCTATCTCGGCGGCTCCAGCCGCATGATGACGCTTGCCGCCTTGAACCGCATCGCCGAGCTGGTGCGCCAGGGCGCCGTGCTGGTGGGCAAGCCGCCGGAGGCTTCGCCCAGTCTTGCCGACGGCGACGCCAAGTTCCACGCCGCCGTAGACGGCCTCTTCGGCGACGGCACGCCGCACGCTTACGGCCGGGGCAGGGTGTTCCCTTCCGGTTCGCTGGCGGAAGCCTTTGTGGCGCTGAACCTCAAGCCCGATTTTTCCTATCCCGAAACGGACGCGAACCTTCTCTTCCTGCACCGGCATCTGAAAGACGGCGAACTGTATTTCGTCAGCAATCGTGCGGACAAAGCCGTCTATGTTCCCGTCAGCTTCCGTGTCGGCGGCAAGGCGCCGGAAATCTGGGACGCCGTGCGCGGGACGATCACGCCCGCCGCCTACCGCATCGCCGATGGACGCACCGAAATAACCTTGTCTCTGCCGTCCTATGGCTCGTCTTTCGTCGTCTTCCGCAAGCCTGCCAAGACGTCGGTGCGCACGGAACGCCCACACAGCGAAACCACCGTCCAGACCCTCGAAGGGCCCTGGAACATCGCCTTCCAGCCAAATCGCGGCGCCCCCGCCAACATCGTCGCGGACAAGCTGACCGCCTGGAACGATAATCCCGCTCCCGGCGTGAAGTATTTCTCCGGCGCGGGCACCTATACGAAAAGCTTCGCCATGCCCGGCAAGCGCCGCGGCGTGCGCTATGTGCTCGACCTGGGGAACTTGCGCGAGCTGGCCGAGGTCACCCTCAACGGCCATAACCTCGGCACGTTGTGGACGCCGCCCTTCCGCCTCGACGCCACCCAGGCGATCAAGCCGGGGAAAAACCTGCTGCAAGTCAAGGTCGTCAATCTCTGGGTCAACCGCCTGATCGGCGATGCCCAACCGGAAGCAACGAAGAAAGTCACTTTCACCATCATCCCGACCTACAGGCCAGACGCGCCACTGCGGGAATCGGGTCTCTTGGGGCCGGTATCCATCCGGCGCGTGAACGGATCGGAGTAACGGGATCATGAACACTGCGTTTGGCAAACGCTTATTGCCCCTCCTGTTGTGCTCGGCGGCGGCGCTGGCGCCGGCGACGGCCGCGTCCAAGCCGGATGCGCTGCTGGCGGGCTTCGACAATCCGCCCGCCGCGGCCAGGCCTGGCGTGGGCTGGCCCTGGATGAACGGCAACGTCACCATCGAGGGCATCGACAAGGACCTTGCCTGGATGCACCGCGTCGGCATCTCCGGCGTCGGCATCGGCAGCGCCGCCATCGACACGCCCACCGTGGTGAAGAAGCGCCTGGAATACCTGTCGCCGGAATGGGACGCGGCCTTCCGCTACGCCGTCAGCCAGGCGGCCAAATACGGCATCCAGGTCGGCACCGGCGCCGCCGCGGGCTGGAGCATGACGGGCGGCCCCTGGGTGACGCCCGAGCAGGCGATGAAGAAGCTGGTGTGGAGCGCCACCGGGGTCGAAGGCGGCAAAGCCTTTCACGGCAAGCTGCCGCAGCCGCCCGACGTGATCGGCCCGATCCAGAACGCGCCGCCCCATGGCGATCACGCGCCGACGCCCAAGACCGCCGCCTTGCATTTCTACCGCGACGCCATCGTGCTCGCCTATCGCGACACGGTGACGGAACCCGTCGTGGCGGAGGCGATGGCGAGTACCGGCAAGCTCGACGCCAGGATGCTGTCGGACGGCGATCTCTCCAAGGGCGTCAAGCTGGCCCCCGCCACGCAGGACGGCGATCTCTGGGTGCAGGTGAAATACCAAAAGCCCGCCGCCATCCAGGGCGTCACCCTCGGCATGATCGTGCATCCGGCGCTCGGCTATCATGTCGTGGTGGAAGCCGGCGACGACGGCGAGGCTTGGCGTCACGTCGCCGATTTCCCGCAGGCGGCGCAGTTGCAGCGCATGCAGATGGGCGAACAGACCATCTCCTTCGCTCCCGTCGCGGCGCGGTATTTCCGCCTGCTGCTCAAGGCGGCGCCGCCGATTCCGACCAGCTACCGTCCCAAGGCGGGCGATGCGGCGCCGGGCATGATCTCGGCCGAACCCGATCCCCATCCGGCCCGCGTCTACGACCTGCGCGAAGTCATCTTCCACGCCGCCGCCACGGTCAACGAGTTCGAGAAGAAGGCGATGTTCGCCGCCCCGCCGCGCGATTTCTACACCATCGACTCGACGCCGGATTTCGTGCCGGGCACGGCCGTCGATCCCAAGAGCGTCGTGGTGCTGACGGACAAGATGAAGCCCGACGGCACGCTCGACTGGACGCCGCCGCCCGGAAAATGGACCGTGATGCGCCTGGGCTATGCCCCCATCGGCACGGAAAACCATCCCGCGCCGCCGGAAGCCACCGGTCTCGAGGCCGACAAGCTCAATCCCACGCATATGCGCGACTATACCGAGAAGTACCTCGACTTCTTTCGGACCGTCACCGGCCCCGAGCTGATGGGCAAGAAGGGCCTCACCTCCATCGGCCTGGGCAGCACGGAAATCGACGAACAGAACTGGACCGAGGACATCCTCGCCGAGTTCAAGGCGATGCGCGGCTACGATCCGTCGCCCTGGCTGCCGGCGCTGACCGGCCTGGTGGTGCAGAGCCCCGAAGCCAGCGACAAGTTCCTCTACGACTGGCGCCGCACGGTGGAACAGCTGCTGGCCAAGGCCGAATATGAAGAGTTCTGCAAGGTCGTGCACGAATACGGCCTCAAATGCACCGGCCAGGCGCTGGAAGACCATCGCCCGACCTTCGGCGACGACATGGAGATGCGCGAATACTTCGACACGCAGAGCGCCGCCATGTGGACCTACGACAGCAGGAAGTTCCCTGCCGTCCTGGCCTACGAGGCCGACATCGAGGGTGCCGCCTCCTCGGCGCACATCTACGGCGCCAATGTGGTCAGCATGGAATCCCTGACCTCCGACCGCCAGCCCTGGTGGTGGGCGCCGCGCGACACCAAGCAGTTCATCGACCTGCAATTCGTGCTGGGCGGCAACCACATGGGCATCCACACCTCGGTGCACCAGCCCATCGACAAGGCGCCGGGCCTGTCGCTCGGTCCCTTCGGGCAGATCTTCAACCGCCACGAAACCTGGGCGGAGATGGCGAAGCCCTGGCTCGACTACCTGGCGCGGGCCTCGTGGATGCTGCAACAGGGCCAGTATGTCGGCGACATCGTCTATTTCTACGGCGAAGAAGCCCCCATCGTCAGCCTGTATGGCAACAAGCGCGTCGATGGCGTGCCGCGCGGCTATGCCTTCGACTTCGCCAACGACGACGTGCTGCTCGACCGGCTCTCGGTCGACAACGGCGCGCTGACCACCGCCACCGGGATGCGCTACCGCGTGCTGTATCTGGGCGGCTCCAGCGACCGCATGACCCTCAAGGCGCTCAAGCGGATCCATACGCTGGCCGAACAAGGCGCGGTGGTTGTGGGCAAGCGTCCGTCCCAAACGCCCAGCCTGGCCGACGATCCCAAGGCCTGGGAGGCCGAAGCGGATGCCGTCTTCGGTCGCAAGGGCGAAACCGCCGAGCACAGCCTGGGCAAGGGCGTGGTGTTCCCGGCGGGTTCGCTGGAAGCGGCCTTTGCCGCGCTCAAGATCGCGCCGGATTTTTCCTACGACTGGAACGGGGTGTGGCTGCGCTACCTCCACCGCCATATCGCCGGCGGCGAGGTCTATTTCATCAGCAACCGGGAAACCGCAGCGGTGACGGTGAACGCCAGCTTCCGCGTCGCGGGCAAGGCGCCGGAATTCTGGGACGCCATCACGGGCAAGACCACGCCCGCCTCCTACAAGATCGCCGACGGCCGTACCACGGTGCCACTGAGCCTGGCGCCCAACGGCTCCATCTTCGTGGTCTTCCGCAAGCCCGCCACGACGCCGTCGCGCACGCTGCCCGTGCCGGTGCAAAAGACGGTCGCAATCCTGCCAGGGCCCTGGAGCATCGCCTTCCAGCCCGGCCGCGGCGCCCCCGCTTCCATCACCGAGAAGACCCTCACGCCCTGGAACGACAGCGCCGATCCCGGCGTGAAGTACTTCTCGGGCATCGGCACCTACACCAAGACTTTCACCATGCCTGCGGTGAAACACGGCCTGCATTACGTGCTCGACATGGGCGACGTGCGGGAGATGGCCGAGGTCAGCCTCAACGGCAAGAATGTCGGCACCTCCTGGGCGGTGCCCTTCAAGCTCGACATCACGGGGGCGCTGAAGCCGGGCAAGAACGCGCTGACGATCAAGGTGGTCAACCTCTGGCACAACCGGCTGATCGGCGACGCCCAGCCCGATGCCAAGCAGAAATACACCTTCACCATCATTCCGACCTATCGCCCCGACACGCCCTTGCGGGACTCGGGTCTCTTGGGACCGGTGACGATCGAAAGCGTCTCGCAGTAGAGGGCGCCTGAAACGCAACGGCCGGTCCCGCACCGGCCGTTTTTTCCATCCCCTCACCCTGAGCCTGTCGAAGGGCGAGGGGATTTCGTTTCTACAGCGTCACCGGCGTCAGCGGCGTGCCGGGCGCGGGCGAAGCCAGCACGCCCTCGGCGTGCAGGTCGCTCACGTCGTCGGTCACCACCGCCGGACGGGCGTCGGGCGTCAGAGCCGTCATCTCGACGTTGCGCAGGATCACGCCCTTGGCGTGGCGCAGATAGAAGCCCCAGGCCGGCATGGGGCCGAACATGTCGGGATCGGGATAGCCGTCCACCATTTCCGGCGGCTTGACGGACGCCTCCGCGGCGGTGCCGCCGCCCGGATGGATGGTGCGGATGTTGCTGAAGGAAACGTCCTCGATGATGCCGCCCGGCACGCCCGAGACGATCGAGCAATAGCGCTTGTCGAGGAAACGGCAATCGACGTCGCTGACCGAGACGCGCCGCAGCACCGCCATGGGGAAGCCCTTGGGGGCACGCCGCCGGTCGCCCAGGCGCAGGAAGATCGGCGCCGCCGTGGTGTCGCGCATGACCAGGTTCGACACCGCCACGTCCTCCAGCACGGCTCCGTCCACGCTTTCGATGGCCAGCCCGTTGCAGCAGTCGAAGACGCAGTTGGAGACGGCGATGTTGCGGAAGCCGCCGGTCGATTCCGTGCCCAGCTTGATGCGGCCGCTGGTCAGGTGCGGGGTGATGTCCTTGAGCTGCTCGCGCCGGTAGCTGCCGTCCAGCAGCGAGCCCACCGCGTAGCCCGAGACGAAGCAGTTGGTGATGGTGACGTTCTCGGTGGGACGGGCCTCGCCCAGCGCATAGGAGCTTTTCAGCACGATGGCGTCGTCGGTGGGCGAATTGACCGAGCAGTTGGAGATGCGGCAGTTGCGCACCACGTCGAGATCGATGCCGTCGCGGTTGGTGTCGATCTTGAGATTGTCGATGGTGAGGTTATCCACCCCGGTGGCCAGGATGCCGAAATGCCCGCCGCGCAGGATCGAGAAATCGCGCAAGCTGACGTTGCGCGAATTCTTGAGGGCGACGGCCTTGTTGCCGAGGCCCTTCATCGCCTTCACCGCCTCGGCATGGTCGGCGATGCGCGCTTTCAGCATGGCGTCCTCGGGCAGGCCGCGGCCGATGCCCACGCTCCAGGGCGCGTTGGGGCTGACATTGGTGAGGCCTTCGCCGTCGATCGTGCCGGGGCCCAGGATGGAGACGTCTTCGACGTTCTCGCCCCACAACAGGCTGTTGCGGAAATAGGAGTGGCCGTAGTCCTGGAAGTTCTCGAAGGGGTTGGCTTCGGGATAATCGTAATGGCCGTTGTGCTTCGCAGGGTTTGCCGCCGCCAGCACCGCGCCGGCGCCGAAATAGAGAAGGACGCGGCTCTTGAGCTGCACCGAGAAGCTGAGATAGCGCCCTTTGGGGAAATAGACCGTGCCGCCGCCCGCTTTCGCCGCCGCGTCGACGGCGCGCTGGAGGGCGAGGGTGTCGAGCGTGCGTCCGTCGCCCTTGGCGCCGAATTTGCGCACGTCGTAGGCGTCGGGGGCGTTGGCGCCGGCGGCCGTGAAGGGCAGCACCATCAGGCCCGCACCCGCCAGGAGCTGGCGCCGTGCCATCGTCCCCCAGGCCGAACGCGCGTCATCCGTTGCGAATCTGCTCATCCCGGTCTCCCTGTCGCGGCGACGGCTAGACGGGAAGCCCCGCCGCATCGCTCAATTGCGCATCCGCGCGCAGAATGAAGACGCAAACGGTCAATTGCAATCGTATTTGCTGGAATATCCGCAGCGGGCGATGCTCAGAAATCGACCACGACCAATTCGACGCCGGCGCCTTCCACCATCTTGGCCGCGGCGGTGTCGATCTTGTTGTCGGTGATCAGGGTGTGGACCCGCGACAGCTCGCACAACAGATGCCCCGCCGAGGCCGCGAACTTGCTGGAGTCCACCAGGGCGATCAGTTGATCGGCCAGGTTGAGCAGTTTGCGTTCGGCCTGCACCAGGATGATGTCGCTTTGCATCAGTCCGTAGCGGGTGACGGCGGCCGTGCCGATGAACATGCGCGAGGCGTGGAAGCCGCGCATGCTGGCGTCGGCGAAGGGATCGAGCACGATGTTCTGTTCGCGGAACACCACCCCGCCGGGAATGGAAACGCCGGTGCCCGGCTGCTGCAACAGGGCGCTGACGATGTGCAGCGAGTTGGTCAGCACCTGCAGCTTCAAGGTCTCGAGATGGGGACACATCTGCAGCGTGGTCGAGCCGCCGTCGATGATCACCGCCTCGCCCGGGCGGCAAAGATCAGCCGCCGCCTTGCCGATGGCTTCCTTGGCGCTGCGGTTGAGGTTGACGTTCTCGTGGAAGGGCACGCCCTGCAGGTGGAACCCGGCGATCTCGCTGGCGGCGCCGAGCTGCGCCCCGCCGCGCACCCGCTTCAGCTTGCCGGCCTCCTGCAAGCGCTCCAGGTCGCGGCGCAAGGTGGCGGCGGAGGCCGACAGCCGGCGCGACAACTCGCGAAAGGAAACGAACCGCTGTTCTTCCAGCAGGTTCAAGATGACTCTGTCGCGTTCGGCTGCGTGCATGATCGACTCAAGATCGAAGGGAAAGCGCCAGGACTATACAATTTTCTGTCATCTGCGCCATCTTCGCCGTCGCACTGGTAGCGCTCACGTTGGCGGGCCCGCTTCAGATGATGCCTGCGGCGGCCTTGGCGGATTTACGCTCCGTTGCTTTTTGTTTCCGGTAGCCGGACTGGCGATACATCGCGACGGGATCGGCGGCGCCGCCGGCTTCGACGCGCGCCATGGCGAGGATGGGCGAGACATCGACATTGTAGGCCCGGCGCAGCGCCGAGAACGCCATCATCACGTCGTTCTTCTCGCGCGCCGCCTTGAGTTCGGCGCGATCGACCAGCAGGGCGCGGGCATAGGCCCCGGCGATGGCTTCCCCCGCCGCCAGCAGGCTTTCGATCGGGTCCGTCAGGTTGTGGGATTCGTCGATCATATAGGCCGGATGGAACGCCTTCGGATCGCGCCGCTCGGCTTCCACCAGCTCGTTGAAGATCAGGAAAAGCCTGTGCGGATTTATCGCACCGGCGTCGAGATCGTCGTCGCCGTACTTCGAGTCGTTGAAGTGGAAGCCGCCCAGCTTGCCGGCACGGTCGAGCATCGAAACGATCTGCTCGATGTTGACGTTGGGTGCATGGTGGCCGAGGTCGACCAGGCAGCGTGCCTTGTCGCCCAACTCGCGGGCCGCCATCAGGTTGACGCCCCAGTCCGAGATCACGGTGGCATAGAAGGCGGGTTCGTAGAATTTGTGCTCGATCAGCATGCGCCAGCCGTCGGGCAGGGCGGCATAGATCCGCTTGGCGCTGTCGATGTAGCGGTCCATCGAATCGCGGAAGCTCTGCTGGCCGGGGAAATTGGTACCGTCGCCGACCCACACGGTGAGGGCGTCGACGCCCAGCTTCTTGCCGATCTCGATGCACTCGATGTTGTGGGCCACCGCGATTTCGCGGGCCTTGGGATCGGCGGCGGCCAGGCTGCCGAATTTGTAGCTGGCGGTCTGGCCCGGCTGGTCCTGGAAGGTGTTGGAGTTGACCGCGTCGAAGCCGAGCCCCAGCGCCGCGCCTTCTTCGCGCAGGGCGGCATAGTCATGGGTGAGGTCCCAGGGGAAGTGGGTGGAGACGCGCGGGGTGATGCGGCAGAGCTGCTGCACCACGGCGCAGTCGGCCAGCCGCTCGGAAAGATTGGTGGGCTCGCCGGGAATGGGGAAGCGCCCGAAACGGGTACCGCCGGTGGTCAGGCCCCAGCTCGGAATGGCGACGGAGAAGGCCGCAACCTTCCGCTTGATCGCTTCGATGTCGATGCCGCGGCGCCCCAGGGTGCGGCCGGCCGCATCGTAGTCTTCCTGCAAGGCGTCGAGGTGCTCGCCGTTGTGGTTTTCGATACGGTCTTGCGCCAGCGGTGCCTGGGTCATCTCTTCCCTCGTTTGTTTTGTGCAAAAACTCGGGCGGGCGTGCCGCCTCTTCCTTGACGGCCACGATACGGCGCAAGGGTCTCTATTTCAATCAGAATTGGCCAAAATCGGTCAAAATGCGCCGTTACGGCGGCCGTCACTCCGCCGCAGCCAATCCGGGCGTCCCAAGCGAGGGCTTTGCCAGCCGCCAGCCGTCGAGTGCCATGGCCGAAGCCAGCGGCTTGACCCCGAAGCGGCGCGCCAGGTCGATCAGGTTCTGGGTGGAGATGGTCTGCCGCGCCCCGCCCATGGAGATGATCTTGACCAGCATCTCGGCCGCTTTCTCGGCGGTGTCGATCAGGCCGAAGGCTTCGTTGAGGGTCTGGCCGGCGCCGAAGACGCCGTGGAAGGGCCACAGCGCCAGCGGATGCTGGGTGAGAAGTTCGGCGGTGGCGTCGCCGATGGTGTTGGTGCCGGGCACCATCCAATCCATGGTGCCGATGCCGTCCGGGAAGACGACCAGGCATTCGGTCGAGCCTTCCCACAGGGCGCGGGTGATGTTGGCCGTCGTCAGTTCCAGCACATAGGTCAGCGCCAACAGGTTGGTGGCGTGGCAGTGCATGATGACGCGCTGCTTGCCGCCGGAAGGCTTCTGGCAGGCGCGGTGGGATTTGAGGTGGGCGGGCAGCTCCGAGGTCGGGGCGCCGTTCTCGGTCAGGCCCCAGAGGATCTGCATCGCCGTGCCGCCGCCGCAGATGCGGATGACGCCCAGGCAATTCTCCGGATTGAGCCGGATGTTGCGGAAATACTTGCCGGTGCCGGTGACCAGGAAATATTCGCCGTCGAGTCCGGGCTCGGGCTGTTCCAGCGGCAGCAGGCGCGAATTTTTCCAGTTTTCCAGGTAAGGCTCGACGTCGTGGTTCAACAGGCGCAGCGAGACGTTGCCGCCGTTGCGCTCGTCCCAGCCCTTTTCCCACATGTCGGTGGTGGCCCGGATCATCTCGGAGACGAACCAGGATTGTTCGGTACGCAAGGCGGTCATGGCTTCTGGCATCCTTCAGGCGGCGAAAGGGACTGTGCGCGTTCGCGCTCTATGGCCTGGTTTGTTGGCCGATCTGTGTCGGGCACGCGGCCACACTGCCGCACCCGGTAACAAACGGAAACAAAAAGAGCGAAACCGGATTTTGGAGAATCGCGATTTCGCTCTTAAGAACCGCAGATGGGTGGCTTGCGTCAGGTGGACGCGCGCTTTTTCTGCGGTGGGGCGTGGATGCATTCGCCGTGGAGGGCGTGGGCGGCTTCCATCCAGGCTTCGCTGAAGGTGGGATGGGCCACGATCAGGCGGCCGAATTCCCGCGCCGTCTGCTCCGAGCGGATGGCCGCGGCGGCGGTGGCGACCAGCTCGGTGGCGTGCGCTCCCACCGCAACGGCGCCGATCAGCAGATCGCTTTCGGCGTCGGCGATCCATTTGACGAAGCCCGTCGTCTCGCGCGCCGCCATGGCCTTGCCCAAAGCGGCGAAGCGGAACTTGCCGGTCTTGACGGCGCGGCCCGCCTTTTTGGCTTCGTCTTCGCCGAGCCCCACGGCGCCCACTTCCGGCGCGGTGAAGATCACGGCCGGCACCAGCGTCTCGTGCTGGCGCGGCTTGGTCCCAATGGCGTTCTCCGCCGCGGTGACGGCCTGCGAGGTGGCGAAATGGGCGAGCTGGATCTTGCCGGTGACGTCGCCGATGGCGAAGATGTTGGCGACTTTGGTACGGCAGTATGCGTCGGCTTCGATGAACCCTTTGTCGTTCACCGCCAGGCCCGCCGCCTCCAGGTTCAAGCCTTCGGTCACCGGCTTGCGGCCGATGGAGCAGAGGAGAAGCTCCGCCTCGATGGCTTCGCCGCCGGCACGCCCGCGCACGCCCGCGCTGTCCGCCTTGACCTCTTCCAGCGCCACGCCGGTGAGGATGCGGATGCCGAGCTTCTTTTCCATATGGCTGCGCACCTCGCGCCGTACATCGGCGTCGAGCAGCTGCAGGATGTCGTCCAACAGTTCGACGATGGTGACTTGCACGCCCAGCATCGCCGCCATCGAGGCCAGCTCGCAGCCGATATAGCCGCCGCCCAGCACGATCATGCTCCCCGGCAGCTCCGTGAGGTCGAGGAAGCCGCGGCTTTCGACCACGCGGGGATGTTTGGGCAAAAAGCCCGGCACGGCGGAGGTCGAACCGGTGGCGATGATGGTCTTCTTGGCTCCGATCACCGTGTCGCCGACGGCGATGGTGGTACGGTCCTTGAAAGAGGCGGTGCCGCTGAAGCTCTTCACCCCGTTGCCGGCCAGGAGCTGTTTGACGCCGCCCTGAAGCTGCGCCACCACGCGGGCCTTGTGCGCCGCCATGGCGGCGTAATCGACGCTGGCGCCCTGCACCGAAATGCCGAACGCCCCGGCCTCGCGGATATGGGCATAGGTCTCGGCGGCGGCGATCAGCGCCTTGGTCGGGATGCAGCCCCAGTTGAGGCAGGTCCCGCCGACTTGCTCTTTCTCTACGATCGCTACCTTGGCGCCGAGCTGTGCCGCGCGGATCGCCGCCGGATAACCGCCCGGGCCGGCGCCGATGACGGCTAGATCAAAGACTTCCATGTTTCCGTGTCCTCGAGTCTCTTCTTGATGGCATTGATGAAGCGTGCGGCCATGGCGCCGTCGATCAGGCGATGATCCGACGACACCGTCATCTTCATCATCGGACGGATGACGATGGCGTCGTTCCGCACCACCGGCTGCTTGACGATGCTCGACACCGCCAGGATGCAGGCTTCGCCCAGGTTGATGATGGCCGCGAAGTTCTCCACCTCCAGCATCCCCAGGTTGGAGATGGTGAAGGTCGAGCCGCTCATCTCGTCCGGCGCAAGCTTGCCGGCGCGTGCCTTGGCGGCGAGGTCGGCAGCGCGGGCGCCGATCTCGGCCAGCGTCATGTCGCCGGCATTGCGGATCACCGGCACCACCAGGCCTTCCTCCAGCGCCACGGCGACGCCCAGATGCACGCGGCTGCTCCAGCGCACGCTCTTGCCGTCGGTGGTGCTGTTGAAGGCGGGGAACTCTTTCAGCGCCGCCACGCTGGCGTAAGAGATGAAGTCGTTGATCGAAACCGCGGTGCCCGCCGCCTTGAGCGCGGCGCGCGCGGCGATCACCTCGCCCATGTCGACCGAGACCGAGCAGTACCAATGCGGGGCGGTGGCCATGCTGGCCGCCAGCCTTTGGGCGATCACCTGCCGCATCTTCGACATCGCCACCGGCTTTTCGGCCACGGCGCGTTCGACGTCCGCCACGCCGATGCGGCCCTCGGGGGCTTCGACCGACAGCAGGTCGATCTCCTCCTTGGCGGCCAGCGCCTTGGCGGCGGGGCTGATGCGCAAACGGTCATAGCCCGCCTTGGCGAGATAGGCGCGCACGTCCTTTTCGAGCACGCGCCCGCCCGGTCCCGTGCCCTTGATGGGTGCGGGATCGATGACGCGCTCGCGCGCCAGCGCCTTGGCCCGCGGGCTGATGCGGAAAACCACAGGCGCCGCAGGCGCAATAGGCGCGGAAAGGACGGCCGGTGCAGTTGCAGCGACAGGGTTCTGCACCGGCCCGGCCGGCGGAACAGGGAGCGGCCCCGCCGGCGTAATTTTTTGCACGGGGGCTTGCGCCGCCGCTTCGGGGACGGGTTCGCCCGGCGTGCCGAGAAAGCCCACCACGCTCTGCACCGGCACGCTGATGCCGGGCTTGACGGCGATCTTGACGAGCGTGCCTTCCTCGAAGCTTTCGACTTCCATCACCGACTTGTCGGTCTCGACGGTGAACAGCACGTCGCCCTTGGCGACAGGATCGCCTTCCTGCTTGAGCCATTCCTGGATGGTGCTCTCTTCGGTCATCTGACCGAATTTTGGCATGATGATCGGTGTTGCCATGTCTTACCCCTGGAGCGCTTCCCGAAAAGCTTGTCCCGGACTTGTTCCGGGATGGTACCGGTTTTCGGATAGGAAGCGCGACAAACGAAAATTACAGGATTGCTTCTGCCGCTGCGAGAATATCGGCCACCGAAGGCAGGAACGCCGCTTCCAGGATGTGGGATTGCGGCGCGATGCCGTTCTTGGCCCCGACGCGCTTGACCGGCGCGTCGAGGTAATCGAAGGCGGCATCCTGGATGGTGGAGGCGATCTCGCCGGTATAGCTGCCGATGTGGATGGCCTGGCTCGCCACCACGCAGCGCCCGGTCTTCCGCACCGAGGCGAGGATGGTGTCGAGGTCGAGCGGCACCAGCGAACGGATGTCGATGACTTCGGCGGAAACGCCCTTCTCGGCCAGCTTGGCGGCGGCTTTCAGGCAGTCGTGAACCAGCGGACCCCAGGTCACCAAGGTGAAGTCGTCGCCTGGGCGCTTGATGTCGGCCACGCCCAGCGGCAGCACGTAGTCGCCTTCGGGCACCGGGCCCTTCAGGCCGTATAGCGCCTGCGATTCCACGAACAGCACCGGATTGTTGTCGCGGATGGCGGCCTTGAGCAGGCCTTTGGCATCGGCGGGCGTGGCCGGATAGACCACATACAGGCCGGGGATGTGGCAGAAGATGGATTCCAGCGTCTGGGAATGCTGCCCGCCGTACCCCTTGCCGGCGCCGGCCGAGGCGCGGATGACGAGGGGCACTTCGGTCTGGGCGCCGCTCATGTAGTGCCATTTGGCGGCCTGGTTGGAGATCTGGTCCGAGGCCATCAGGGCGAAGTCGAAATACATCAGCTCGACCACGGGGCGCAGCCCGCTCATGGCCGCACCGACCCCGGTGCCGCAGATGGCGGCCTCGCTGATCGGCGAATTGAAGACGCGCTCGCGCCCGAAGGTTTCCAAGAGGCTCTTGGTGACCTTGAAGGCGCCGCCGTATTCGGCCACGTCCTCGCCGTAGAGCACCACGCGGCTGTCGCGCAGCATCTCCTCGGCCAGCGCCTCCTTGATGGCGTCCTTGTAGGTGATTTCGCCACCCGTGCGCGGGATCACCGGCATCGGCGCGTAGGTTTCGGCGCGGGCGAATTCCGGCGGCACCGTCTCGACCTTGCTGTCGGTGTACATGAAGGTGAGAACGTCCTTGGCCTCGGGATCGGCCGACGCCGCGGCGCGTTTGGCGGCCTTGGCGTTGCGCCCGACGACGCGTTCCTCCACGGCCTTGACGCCGTCTGCGTCAAGCACCCCCGCCGCGATCAGCGCCTTCTTGTAGCTGTCGATGGCGTCCACCGCCTTCCAGGCCGCTTCCTCGTCCTTGGTGCGGTATTCGTTGCGCGGATCGCTGAGCGAATGGCCCCAATAGCGGTAGGTGTCGATCTCCAGCAGCACCGGGCCCTTGCCTTCGCGGCAGAGCCCCGCGGCGCGCATCACAGCGTCGCGCACCGCCAGCACGTCCATGCCGTTGACGATCTCGGCATGCATGTTGTTGTCGGCGAAACCGGCGGCCCGGCGGGCCATGTGGGCGATGCCCATCACCTCGTCGTCGCTGCGATGGGTCATGCCGTAATGGTTGTTGCACACCAGGAAGATCACCGGCAGGCCGAATTTGTGGTTGTTGGCGTAGTGGTTGGTGAATTGCTGCATGGCGGCGAAGTTCAAGGATTCCAGCACCACGCCGTTGGCATAGGCGCCGTCGCCGGCGAAGCAGCAGACCACGTTGCCGCGGTCGAAATAGCGATTGGCCATGGCCGCGCCCGTGGCGATGGGCACGCCGCCGCCCACGATGGCGTTGGCGCCGAGATGGCCGACGGTGAAGTCGGCGATGTGCATCGAGCCGCCGCGGCCGCGGCAATAGCCGTCGTCCTTGCCGAACAGCTCGCAGATGGTGCGGTAGAGATGATCCTCCAGCGCCGCTTCGATCAGCTCGGCGCGGCTCATCGCGGGGCTGCCATGTACGCGGGCGCGCAGCACCTCGTCGCTCATCTGGCGGATGGCGACGGTGCCCTTGGCGAGACTCTCGCCATGGCCGCGGTGCGTGGAGGTGATGTTGTCCTTGAGTTCCAGCCCGGCACAGGCGCCGGCCGCGGTGCCTTCCTGGCCGACGGAGACATGGGTGGGGCCGCGATAATTGAAGTCGCGGATGGGATCGTAGGCGCCGGAGCGCAACTTCACGATCATCTCTTCGAATTCCCGAATGACCAGCATGTCCTCGAGAATGGCCACGGCTTCGTCGCGGCCGAGCGTCTTGGCGGCGAGTTCGGATTTGAGATCGCCTTTGTAGGCATATGCGGCGATTTTGCCGCAATTCAGTTCGAAGGCTTCGAACCGCGGCCTGCAGTCGCTCAGATGGACGTGTAATTGCTTCATTTCACAGCCTTTCCCACTGGTCGCTTTGCGGGGCTTGCGGATGGATTTGGACGTGTTCCTTGCGGGACGGGGCAGATGATTGGTCCCGATCTAACTCAGTTATTTCTCTTGACTAATTCAATCACATTCGACCAAAATCCGTCAAAAGAAATAAAGAGGAAGACGTGCGACACGGTTGCGCCGTTCCCGGAAATTCATGGAAAATCTGTGAAAACAGGCACTCCGGTGGATTATCTTGGGGCTGGCGATGCGGGTGGGACAAAGAGTAGCCCTGAGGGCCTTTGAATGTTCGATCCTGAGTGCGAGTGATTTTTGTTCTGAACAGCTCGCGGCCGTTTTGCCTGTCTTCCTGCAATTTTAAAGGGTATCGCCTTTGACCGAGCCTTTGGAACGCCAGCTTGACAGCTTCGACCCGCGCCAGCGGGCGGAGGCCTTGTCGATCCTGTGGCGCGAAGCGCAGCGGCCGGGACGCGTGCTGCCGCAACCTTCGAGCGCGGTGAACCTGCACGCCCACACCTTCTTCTCCTACAACGTCTACGGCTATTCGCCTTCCAAATACGCCTGGCTGGCGCGCCAGGCGGGTCTGGCCGTGGCGGGCATCGTCGATCTCGATGTGCTGGACGGGCTGGAAGAATTCCTCGATGCCGGGCGGCTGCTCGGCCTCAAGACCTGCGTCAGCCTGGAAACCCGCGTTTCTGTGCCGGAATTCGACAGCCGCGTGGTGAATTCGCCCGGCGAACCGGGCATCGCCTATCACATGGGCGTCGGCTTCACCCGGCGCCCCCAGCATCCCTTCCTCAAGCGGATGCGCGAAGCGGTGGAGACGCGCAATCGCCAGATGGTCGAGCGGATCAACGCCACTCTCGCGCCCGTGGTGCTCGACTACGACAAGGACGTGCTGCCGCTCACCCCCGGCGGCAACGCCACGGAACGCCACATCTGCGAGGCTTACGAACGCAAGGCGGCGCAGCTCTTCGCCGATACCACGCACCGCGCGGTGTTCTGGGCCGAGAAGCTGGGCGGCTGCCCGGCACCCGGCATCGACCTGCAAAGCCTGATCCGCGCCAAGACCATGAAGCAGGGCGGCGCCGGTTACATGCGGCCCGACAGCGATTCCTTCCCCGCCATCGCCGAGATGAACGAATTCGTGCTGCAAGCGGGCGCCATTCCGACGCTGGCCTGGCTCGACGGCATGAGCGAAGGGGAGGCCGGCATCGCGGAATTGTTCGACGTGTTGGCGTCCTACGGCACCGCCGCGCTGAACGTCATCCCGGACCGCAACTACCGCCAGGGCGTCAAGGACAAGAAGCTGCAGAACCTCTACGACGTCGTCGCCGAGGCCGAGAAGCGCGATTTTCCCGTGATCGTCGGCACCGAGATGAATGCACCCGGCAACAAGTTCGTCGATACCTTCGGCGCCGCCGAATTGCGTCCGCTGCTGCCGGTGTTCCTGCGCGGCGCCCACATCGTCTATGCCCATTCCGTGCTGCAGCGCCAATGCGGGCTCGGCTATCTGAGCGACTGGGCACATCACAGCTTTGCCACGACTGCCGAAAAGAATGCCTTCTACGAAACCGTCGGCCGCAACCTTTTGCCCTCGCGGGAAGAAGCCTTGCGCGCGTTGCCCGCGGCACCGGCAGCGGACGAGATTTTGGCGAAGATAAGCGAGCGTTAGAACCGATGTCCGTGATCCCTCCGAAGCAGCAGGCGGTGCAGCTCGTCGGCCCCGATGAACTGCGGCTCAACACCGCCAAGCCGGTGATCGATCCTGGGCCGCATCAGCTGCTGGCCAGGGTGGAAGTCACCGGCCTGTGCTTTTCCGACCTCAAGCTGTTGAAGCAGTTCTCCGGCCACGCCCGCAAATCGCCGATCTGCGAAGGCATCGATGCCGCGGCGCTGGGCGAGATGCCCAACTACGTGCCGGGCGGCAAACCCGCCGTGCCCGGCCACGAGACCGTGGTGCGCATCGTCGAAATCGGCCCGGGCGTGACGCGCCACAAGGCGGGCGAGCGCTTCCTGGTGCAGACCGATTACCGCTGGCTGCCCACGGCCTCGTCCAACGCCGCCTTCGGCTACAATTTCGAAGGCGCGCTGCAGGAATACGTGCTGTTCGACGAGCGCGTCATCACGTCGCCCGAAGGCGAATCCATGCTGATCCCGGTGCCGGAGGATTTGTCCGGTTCGGCGCTGGCGCTGGTGGAGCCCTGGGCCTGCGTCGAGGACGCTTACGCCGAAGTGCAGCGCCGCAGGCTGAAAGACGGCGGCCGCCTGCTCTTGGTCGGCGAGAGCGAACCCGATCCCGCCATGCTTCAGGCGTTGCCGGGCAAGCCGGCCGCAGTGGAAACCGCCACCGCCGCGCGCCTCGGCGCTTTCGGGGACGGCCGCTTCGACGACATCCTCTATTTTGGCGCCGAGGCCGCCACGCTTGAGAAATTATTCGCCAAGCTGGCCGCCGGCGGCCTTCTCCTTATCATGCAGCAAGGCGGACGCTTCGCCCGTGCGGCGGTGGTGCCGGTCGGCCGGTTCCATTACGGCGGCATCCGCGTCAGCGGCACCGCGGGCGGCGATCCCATGGCGGCGCTGGAAGCCATTCCCGCCACCGCCGAAATCCGTCCCGGCGACAAGGTCAACGTCATCGGCGCGGCCGGCCCGATGGGCTCGATGCATGTGATCCGTCTGTTGAGCCTGGGCGTCGCGGGCGTGGAGGTCCATGCCGGCGACCTCAACGACGAGCGCCTGGAACATTTGCGTGCGCTGGCCGGACCGCTGGCGCAGAAGAACGGCCTCAAGCTGGCGCTTTACAATCCCGGCCGCGACAAACCTGCCGTCGCCTTCGACTACATCGTCATGATGGCGCCGGTTCCGGCGCTGGTGCCGCAGGCCATGGCGATGGCGGGCAAGGGCGCCATCATCAACATCTTCGCCGGCATCCCGGCCGAAAAGACGGCGGCGCTGGACCTCAACGCCGTCGTGGACCGGCAGCTTTATTTCGTCGGCACCAGCGGCTCGACCCTGGAGGACATGAAGTCCGTCCTCGCCAAGGTGGTGTCGCGGCAACTGGACACCAATCTCTCGGTGGCGGCGGTTTGCGGCCTCGAAGGCGCCATCGACGGCATCCGCGCGGTGGAAAAGAATTTGCTGTCCGGCAAGATTCTCGTCTATCCCTCGGTTCGCGGGCTGAGCCTGACGCCGCTGGAAAAGCTGCGCGGCGTGCCGCTCGAGAACGGCCGCTGGACGCGGCAGTCCGAAGACGCATTGTTGCAATTATACGGTAAGTCATGAGCACGAATCTGGAAGGCAAAATCGCCGTCGTCACCGGCGGCGCACAAGGGCTCGGCCGGGCCATCTGCGAGCGGCTGGCGGCCGAGGGCTGCCAGCTGGTGGTGGCCGACGTCAACGAAGCCGGCGCCAAGGATGCCGCCGCCGAAATCGCCGCCGCCACCGGCAAGACGGTGCTCGGCCTCAAGACCGACGTCACCAAGGAGGCGGAGGTCGCGGCGCTGTTCGCCGCCACGCTGAAGCAATTCGGCCGCGTCGATATCGTGGTTTCCAACGCCGCCATCCTGATCGCCGAACCCATCGCCGAAGCCGATGCCGCCAAATGGCATGCGGTGATGGAGGTCAACCTGTTCGGCTATTTCCTGGTGACCAAGCACGCCTGCAAGGTGATGCAGGCCCAGAGAAGCGGCGCCATCGTCAACATCAATTCCAAGTCGGGCAAACGGGGCAGCGCCGCCAATTCCGCCTATGCCGCCAGCAAGTTCGGCTGCATCGGCCATACCCAGTCGGTGGCGCTGGAGATGGCGCCCTACAACGTGCGCTGCAACGCCGTCTGCCCGGGCAACCTCCTGGATTCCCCCTTGTGGACCGATCCGGAGCGCGGCCTGTTCGTGCAGTACCTCAAGGCCGGCAAGGTGCCGGGCGCCAGGACCGTCGCGGATGTCCGCAAGGACTATGTGGAAAAGGTTCCCATGAAGCGCGGCTGTACGTACGATGACGTCTGCAACGCCGTCGTCTTTCTTGCCTCGGAACAATCGTCCTACATTACAGGCGTCGCCCTCAGTGTCACGGGCGGCCAGGAGATGGGTTGATCGCCATGACGGTACTCGAAGACCTTCTGACTCTGTCCCACGAAGTCGGGCGTGAAGACCGCGGTTTCGCCATCCTGGGCGAGGGCAACACCTCGGCGCGGCTGTCGGAGGAAAGCTTCCTGGTGAAGGCCAGCGGCACCAGCCTGGGCACGCTCAGGGAAGAAGACGTGGTCGAATGCAAGCTGAAGCCCATCCTGGCGCTGCTGGAAGAAGAGGGGCTGAGCGACACCCAGATCGACGAGGGGCTGCTCGCCGCGCGCGTCCACGGCAACGCCAAGAAGCCCTCGGTGGAAGCGGTGTTCCACGGCTGGGCCTGTTCGCTGCCCGGCATCAAGTTCGTCGGCCACAGCCATCCCATCGCCGTCAACCAGATCCTGTGTTCGCCGCGCGCCCGCGATTTCGCCGGGCACCGCATGTTCCCGGACGAGATCGTCTGCGGCGGCGTGGCGTCCGCCTTCGTGCCGCTGGTCGATCCCGGCCTCAAGCTGGCCAAGGCCATCCGCCGCGAGAGCGAGGCCTTCGTCAAGCAGCACGACCGCCTGCCGCGGGTGATCCTGATGCAGAACCACGGCTTCATCGCCATCGGCGGCACCTGGCAGGCGGTGCTGGCCGCCATGATGATGACCGAGAAGGCGGCCAGGATCTTCATCGGCGCGGCGCAGCTCGGCGGCCCGGTCTTCCTCTCGGACGACGACATCGCCCGCATCGCCTGCCGCCCGGACGAGCTGTACCGCCAGCGCATCCTGAACGTCTGATCCCGCCGCTATGGCCATGGGCGAACAGCACAAGGACTGCATCGTCGTCCTCGATGTCGGCAAGACGCTGGCCAAGCTGACGCTGTGGTCGCCGCAAGGCGAACTGCTCGAGCGCAGGACGCGCCCCAACGAGCGCAAGCTGTCGCAAGCGGGCTATCCCACCCTCGACGTGGCGGGCATCGAAAGCTTCCTGGCCGCGACGCTCACCGATTTCGCCAAGCAGCAGACCATCGGCACCATCGTGCCGGTGGCGCACGGCGCGTCGGGCGTGGTGCTGGAGGCGGGCGGCTATATCGAGCCGCTCGATTACGAAGCCCCGCTTCCCGATGCCCTTTGGGCGTCTTACCTCGAACAGCGCGATCCCTTCGCCGAAACCGGTTCGCCCTCGCTGCCGGGCGGCCTCAATCTCGGCGCCCAGTTGCATTGGCTGGAGGCCGTGCTGCCGCAGCGTTTCGCCCGCGGCACCCTCGTCACCTATCCGCAGTTCTGGGCCTGGCTTCTCAGCGGCGTCGCCGCCACCGAAGTGACCAGCCTCGGCGTCCACACCGATCTGTGGCGCCCGGCGGAAGGACGCCCGTCCGCGCTGGCGGAGCGGCGCGGCTGGGCGAAGAAGTTCGCCCCTTTGCGCAAGGCCTCCGAGGTGCTCGGCACGGTGAGCGCGGAATGGCGCACACGTTGCGGCCTGCCGGCGCATTGCCGCGTGGTCTGCGGCGTGCACGACAGCAATGCGGATCTCCTGGCGGTGCGGGCCCATCCCAAGATCGGCAACCAGGAATTCTCGGTGCTCTCCACCGGCACCTGGTTCATCGCCATGCGCTCCTCGCCCGAGCAACCCGATCTCCAATCGCTGCCCGAAGCGCGCGACTGCCTGGTCAACGTCAACGCCTTCGGCATTCCGGTACCGTCGTCGCGCTTCATGGGCGGGCGCGAAACGGAATTGCTCGAGGACGCTTCCGGCGAACAGCTCGATCCCGCGGCGCATGAGGCGGACTTGCTGCGCCGCGCCGCCGTCCTGGCGGAGGAGGGCGTCTTTGCGCTGCCCGCTTTCCAGCAGGGCGTGGGTCCTTTCCCCGATCATGACGGCCGCTGGATCGGCCGGCCCGGGGATCAACTCGGACGGCGTGCGGCGGCGGGACTTTATCTGGCGCTGATGGCCGATACCGCTCTCGGCCTGATCGGCTCGCGCGAGCGGCTGGTGATCGAAGGCCGCTTCATCGGCGACGCGGTATTCGCGCAAGCCCTGGCGAGTCTGCGGCCGCAGCAAAACGTGTATCTGGCACCGTCCAGCAACAGTCTGTGCCAGGGTGCCATCAGCCTGGTCGCCCCCGGACAGGTCCCCGAATCAAAACTGGTCGAAGTCCAAGCTTTGCCGTTTGCCATCGCCCGTTACGCCGCCCAATGGCGCGAGTACCTCGCAGCCGCAGCGGGGGGCTGAAAACCACAGCAATTCTACGGCTTTTTGCAATCACGACGCCGTTTCGGGCAGACGGCGAATGGTGTTCGTTATTACAATCTATGGTTGTGTGTGTCGGTGAACAACCACACCGCGGTACGGTGTGTGATAGAAGCCGCACAGCTTGATCAAGATCAATCGAATCCCCCTTTTTCGTTCACATAACCACACAAATGTGATTACGATCACTCTTCGACGATCACAATGATGCACAGTTGTGATCGATTTGGGCGCAAAGAGGCAGCGGGGACTCTGGTTTCCGGAGGGGCAAAACCACTCGGCCAGACCCGAAATAGCATCGCGCCAACGAGCAAACGTGCTGAGGGAGGGTTCAAGGAATGTCCATTATACAATTGAAGAGTGGCCGTGCGCGCCTGTTGTGCAGCACGGGGCTGGTTGTTGCGGGCGCGCTGCTCGCCGCGCCGGCCGCCTACGCACAGGATCAAGCTGCCGTCGAAACGGTGGTGATCACCGGTTCGCGCATTGCCGTGAACAGCCAGTTTGACGCGCCGACGCCGGTTACGGTCATCAACGCCGAACAGATCAAGATGACCGGTACCATGAACATCGAGCAGCTGCTGGACCAGTCGCCGCAGTTCACCGGCTCCACCAACGGCGGCCCGACTTCGAACACGCAGCAGGCGAACGGCAACAGCGGCGCCGCCTATGCCAACCTGCGCGACCTCAACAACGGCAGCAACACGCCGCGCACCCTGGTGCTGGTCAACGGCCGACGCTTCACCATCAGCGGCACCAGCCTGATGACCGACCTCAACACCATCCCGACGGCGCTCGTCGAGCGGACGGAAATCGTGACGGGTGGTTCGTCGGCGGTCTATGGCTCGGATGCCATCGCCGGCGTCATCAACTTCGTAATGAAGCAGAACTTCACGGGAGCCGAAGTCGACTCGCATGTGAACTTCGACAGTGTCACCTCGACGCCCAGTTACAATTTCGACGCCACGGTCGGCGCCAACTTCGATCACGACCGCGGCAACGTGGCCGTTTCGATGGACTATCTGAACCGCGGCGGCATCCAGCAACTCCAGGTCGGTTACGCGGTTGACCCTGTGAATGAATCCTGCGTCACGCCGGGCTCCTGGAGTGCACGCGGCATCGGCACAGCAAACGGCGCCAGTGCGACCAACTGCGCCTCTTCCGGCGGCATCATGGGCTTCACCCGCGGCGGCTCGACCAGCACGCCGGCCGGCTACTTCCTCCCGGCCTTCACCGGCAGCGACGCCACCTTGAACACGCTGTATGCGGCGGCGGGCATCGCGGGCGGATCCACTCCGTTTACGTTCAACGATTCCGGGGCGGCGTGCAACTACAGCAGTTGTAGCGGGCCCTACAACACGACGTCTCAAAACTACATGCAGCTTCCGCAGGAACGCTGGATGGTCAATGCGTTCGCGCATTACGACATCACGCCGAAAATTACCGCCTACGCGGAAATTCACTTCAGCGACAACACCGTCAACGTCGGGTTGACGCCGTCGAACCTGGGCAACCAGTTGATCCTGGTGAACACCAACAACCCGTATCTCAGCCCGGCCATGGATGCCGTGCTGACGCGTTTGGATCAGTTGGAAACCACTATGACCAACATCACCGAAGGATCGAAAGTCTTCTCGACGACACCGAACGACGGTCTGGCGATCGTCCAGATGAGCAAGCGCTTCGTCGAGCTCGGCAACCGCACCGACTCCGACAACCGCGTGGCCTGGCGCTTTGCCGGCGGCTTCCGCGGCGATCTCGGCAGTCCCTTCGGCGACGGGTATCTGAAAGACCTGTCGTACGACATCTATTACGACTATGCCCGTACCATCGACACCAACTGGCTCAGCGGCGTGGGTTCGCGCAGTGCGATCCAGAACGCGGTCCTGAGCCAGAACGGCGCGCCGCCGGTTTGCGATCTGTTCGGTGCGGGCACCATGTCGGCGGCTTGCATCAAAGCAGTTTCCATCACGGACAGCTATACGACGAAGACCGAACAGGCCGGCGCCGTGGCGTCTGTGTCCGGCACGGCGTTCGATCTGCCGGCCGGTCCCCTGCAGTTCAGCGCCGGCCTGGAGTGGCGCTTCGACACGGCCCAGTACATTCCCGACCCGTACCTGGCCACCGGCGAGCCCACCGGCTTCAACTACAGCTATCCCACCAAGGGCCAAGAGTCGGTGAAGGAAATCTTCGGCGAAATCCGCGTACCGGTGCTGAAGGACCTGCCGATGATCAAGAGCTTCACGGCCAACGCCGCGTTCCGCAATTCGTGCTACAGCCTGAGCGGCGTCGGCTGCGTCTGGACGTATTCGTCCGGCGGCGACTGGAAGGTGCTTGACGACATCAGCTTCCGCGGCCAGTTCCAGCACGCCATCCGTGCGCCCAACGTGGGCGAGCTGTATGGCGGCTCGGCGATGAACAACAACGTTGCCATTGATCCGTGCGGCTACGCGGAGACCCAGACGGCGTCCTATGCGGCGTTGACTGCCGCGCAGCTTGCCTCGCTGAAAAGCCAGTGCATTGCCACCGGCGTCCCGGCGGGCAATGTGGGGTCGTCCCTGGTGCAGCCGCAGTCGGCCACCACCCTAGTGGGTTCGACCACGGCCGGCAATCCGAACCTCGACGCCGAAAAGTCCGATACCTTGACCTTCGGCGCGGTGCTGACTCCGTCCTTCGTTCCCGGCCTGCAAGCCAGCGTCGACTGGTACAGCATCGACATCACCAACGCGATCGGTACCTATGGCGCTACGGCTACGACCGTGTTGAACAACTGCTACTTCAACAACGACGCCACAGCCTGCTCGCATATCAACCGCGATGCGGTCGGCGCCATCGGAGCTCCGTACTACATCAACCTCGGCTACGTGAATAACACCTTCATGAAGGTGCAAGGCGTAGACATCAACACCAACTACGAGTTCGATCCGGGCTTCAGCCTGCTCAGCTCCAGCAGCACGTTCACCGTCAACACCCAGTGGACGGTGGCCACGGAAAGCAAGTTCAGCGCCACGGGCACAAGCTGCATCGGCCTGTTCGGCGCCACTTGCCTCGAGCCGTCGCCGAAGTGGAAGGGCGTGACCAATATCTATTGGCGCGACGGACAGCTGACGCTCGACCTGCGTTGGAGGCTGATCGACTCGGTGATGGATGACCGCATTAAGATCAACGGCACGCCGCCCAGTGCGATTACCAACCCTGTCATCCCGACCTACCACTACTTCGATCTCTCGGCGTCGTACGATATCAACGACAATCTCACCTTCAGCGGCGGTGTGAACAACATCTTTGCCCTTAAGCCGCCGAAGGAAGCCAAAAACAGCGGCTACGGCTACACGTGGCCGTCCACTTACGATCCCTTCGGCCAGACATTCTTCTTCAACCTGGTCGCCAGAACGAACTAGGTGGACCTGTCGAAAGGTGCGATCTCCCGTTCAAGCAATCGCACCTTTCTCTTCTGACTTGCGGCCGGCACGAGACACTCGTGCCGGCCGTATTTCCATCCGGGGCGCTGCGCCTCAGGCCGTCGGACTTCTGCCGGCACCGCGAACCTCGTAAGCTATCGAACAACACGAAAATAGACACAGGGGACGAAACGTGGCGATTGAAACGAATGGGGGCGCCGTAGCGCCGCGGTCTCTGCGCGGACCGCTGGCGCTGACCATCAGCTGCTTTGTGATCTGGGGCCTGGCCTACGGCCTGCTCGACGTGCTCAACAAGCATTTCCAGGAGACGCTGCACGTCACCAAGGCGCAGTCCTCTTTGCTGCAGACCGCCTATTTCGGCGCCTATCTCTTGATGAGCATCCCCGCCGGCCTGCTGATGCAGGCCAAGGGCTTCAAGTTCGGCCTGGTCAGCGGGCTGGTCGTCATCGCGATCGGCGCCTTCCTCTTCGTGCCCGCAGGCCAGTTCGAGAGCTTTCCCTATTTCGTGATGAGCATGTTCGTGCTGGCCACCGGCCTGTGCGTGCTGGAAACCTCGGCCGACACCTATGTCAGCGTGCTGGGCAAGCCCGAGAACGCCCCCAAGCGCCTCAACCTGGCGCAGTCCTTCAACGCGCTGGGCGTCTTCTGCGGGCCGCTCATCGGCGGCTCGCTGTTTTTCAACGACAACGTCACCAAGGCGCTGGGCGGGGCGCAGCAGTCGGTGCAGCTTACCTATCTGGTGATCGGCATCGCGGTCATGCTGTTCGCCATCTTCATGTCGCGCGCCTGGCTGCCCGAGATCAAGCTGGAAGACCATCTGGAGCAAGGCGCCGCCGCCGTCCCCGTCAAGCCGCTGATGCAACAGCGCCACTTCGTCTATGCCTTCATCACCCAGGCCGTCTATATCGGGGCGCAGGTGGGCGTCTATGCCTTCTTCCTCAACCAGGCGACGGAAACCTGGCACGGCATGACCACGCAGAACGCCGCCTACCTCTTCTCCATCGGCGTGCTGGCGTATCTGGTCGGCCGTTTCGTCACCACGGCGCTGATCATGCGCTTCCCGCCGCAGAACATCCTGATGCTCTACGGCATCGCCAACGTGATCCTCTGCCTGGTCGCGGCCGCGGGCATCGACAAGGTCTCGGCCCTGGCGCTGATCCCGGTGTTCTTCTTCATGGGCACGATGTTCCCCACCATCTTCACGCTCGGCATCCGCGATCTCGGCCACCACACCAAGCGCGCCTCCTCGATCATGGTGATGGCGATCGGCGGCGGCCTGCTGCTGCCTTATCCGATGGGCATGATCGGCGACAGTTACGGTATGCCGGCCGCCTTCCTGCTGCCGGCCGCCGGTTTCGTGCTGGTGGCGCTTTACGGCTGGAAGGGCTGGAAGGCCTGAACAAGCCGCAGTTCCGGCAATACCCGGCGCCGTTCCGCGGCGCCGGGTTTCGTTTGCCTGGCGCGCCGTATCTTATTGATTTTGTTTGAAACCTGGTGCCGGAGGTGAGAATCGAACTCACGACCTACCCCTTACCAAGGGGTTGCGCTACCACTACGCTACTCCGGCCACCGTTGGGCCGGCGCGCGGCCCAGAAGAGGGGCTGCTATATCCTATAGCCGGCTGTAAGGGAAAGGGTTCCGCGGTGGCAATCTCGCCAAAATCCCTAGAGCAGAGGGAGCGGCTTGCCGCCGCATTGCGCGAGAACCTCAAGCGCCGGAAGGCCCGGGCCCGCGCCCTGGCGGAGGGGGACGCCCCCGGCCCGGCCCGGCAGCCCGCGGAGGCTCCCGATTCCAGGGTGGCCAAGCCCGGGCTGGGGCACGATAACGGCTGACGAAGCCGCTGCGGCCGCGCTACAACCGCCAGCTCGACGTTTTCCCGAGGGGTCATGGACAAGATCGGAATAAGAGGCGGAGCACGCCTGAAAGGCCAAATCCCCATCAGCGGCGCCAAGAATGCGGCGCTGCCGCTGATGGTGGCCTGCCTTCTTACAGACCGGCCGCTCATCCTCTCGAACGTCCCCAAGCTGGCCGACATCGCCTTCATGGCCGATCTGTTGCAGAGCTTCGGCGTCGAGGCCGAATGGACGGGCGAAACGGCGCTGGGGCAGGGCGGCCGCTATCGCCTCTGCGCCGCCCGGGTGGAGAACTCCACCGCCGATTACGACATCGTGCGCAAGATGCGGGCGAGCTTCTTCGCACTGGGCCCGCTGCTGGCGCGCTGCGGCCAGGCCAAGGTTTCTTTGCCGGGCGGCTGCGCCATCGGCGCCCGTCCCGTGGACCTGCACCTGAAGGCGTTGCAGGCCCTGGGAGCCGCGGTCGAACTGAACGAAGGCTATGTCATCGCCAGCGCCCCCGGAGGCCTGAAAGGCGCCGAGGTGGCGTTTCCGGCGGTCTCCGTGGGCGCGACCGAGAACGTGCTGATGGCGGCCACCCTGGCCAAGGGCCGCACCACCATCCTCAACGCCGCCCGCGAGCCCGAGATCGCCGATCTCGGCCGCTGCCTGATCGCCATGGGCGCCCGCATCGACGGACTGGGAACCTCCAAGATCGTGGTGGACGGCGTGGACGGACTTTCCGGCGCGGAGCACAGGGTGCTGCCCGACCGCATCGAGACGGGCACTTATGCCATCGCCGTGGCCATTGCCGGGGGCGAGGTCGAGCTGACCGGCACCAGTGCGGAGCTGAACGGCGCCCTGTTGAAGCGCTTGCAGGCCGTCGGCGCCGAGATCCAGCCCACCGCGAACGGCTTCGTGGTGGCGCGCAACGGCTTCCGTCCCGTCTCGGTCTCGGTGGAAACCGAGCCCTTCCCGGGCTTCCCCACCGATTTGCAGGCGCAGTTCATGGCCCTGATGGCGACTTCGGAAGGCGTTTCGCGCATCCGCGAAACCATCTTCGAAAACCGCTTCATGCACGTGCCGGAACTGATGCGCATGGGCGCCGACATCAAGATCGAAGGCGACACCGCCATCGTCGCCGGCGTGCCCCGGCTCAAGGGCGCCCCGGTGATGGCCACCGATCTGCGCGCCTCTTCCAGCCTGGTGCTGGCCGGGCTGGCGGCGGAGGGCGAAACCATGATCAACCGCGTCTATCACCTGGACCGCGGCTTCGAACGGCTGGAGGAGAAACTCGGCCGTGTCGGAGCCGACATACAACGGCTGCCCGCATGACCACCCACGGACCCATCCTCGCGGCGCAGGACGCCGAAGACCTCCAGATCATCTCCGCCCGCCTGCAGGACGCGGTGGCGCGCATGGGCGATCTCGTCTGGCTGCCGAAGAAGCGGCGCTTTGCGGCCCTCTTCAACCGCTTCAAATGGGAAAGCGGCGAGCGCGGCACCTTGCGGGTCCGCGCCGGCCTGCATTTCGACGGCGTGCTGTCGGTCAAATCGAAGAAGCTGAAGCGCGGTGCCCCGGATGCGGTGGTGTCGCTGCTGGCCGTGCGCTTCACGCCCAAAGGCGAAACGGACCCGGCAGGCCGGGTGGAACTGGTTTTCGCGGGCGGCGGCTCGCTGCTGCTGGAGGTGGAATGCCTCGATGCCGGCCTGGCCGACCTCAGCGGCGAATGGGCGGCGCGCGGCCGTCCCCGCCACGAGGGCGCAGGATGAGACGCTGGCTCGAGGCAGAAGCCGCCGGTTTCGAGGCGCAGTTCGCGGCGCTGCTGTCGCTGAAGCGCGAGACGGATGCGGACGTCTCCGCCGCCGTGCGCATTCTCATCGCCGACGTGCGCGCCCGCGGCGACGCGGCCCTGATCGAACTGGGCGCCCGTTTCGACAAGGTTTCGCTGACGCCGCAGACCCTGCGCCTGACACCGGCCGAGATCGACGCGGCCCGCAGCCGATGCCGTCCCGAAACGCTGGCGGCGCTCGAAACCGCGGCCCGCCGCATCGAGACCTACCACCGCCGCCAGCTTCCCACCGACGCCATCTGGACCGACGAAACCGGCGCGCGGCTCGGCTGGCGCTTCACCCCGCTCGACAGCGTCGGGCTTTACGTGCCCGGCGGCACGGCCAGCTATCCCAGTTCCGTCTTGATGAACGCCATCCCGGCGGTGGTGGCGGGGGTGAAGCGCCTGGTGATGGTGACGCCTGCCACGGGCGGCGCCATCAATCCGCTTGCCATCGAAGCGGCCCGCCGCGCCGGGGTGACGGAAATCTATCGCGTCGGCGGCGCCCAGGCCGTGGCCGCGCTGGCCTACGGCACCGAAAGCATCGCCCCGGTGGACAAGATCGTGGGCCCCGGCAACGCCTATGTCGCCGCCGCCAAGCGCGAGGTGTTCGGCACGGTGGGCATCGACTCCGTCGCCGGACCGTCGGAAATCCTGGTGATCGCCGACGCCGCCAACAATCCCGATTGGATCGCCGCCGATCTGCTTTCCCAGGCCGAGCACGACGCCTCGGCGCAAAGCATTCTCATCGCCGACGATGCGGCTTTCGCCCATAAGGTGGAAGAAGCCCTCGACCGCGCCCTGGCCCTGTTGCCGCGCAAGGAGATCGCCGCCGCCAGCTGGCGCGATTACGGCGCCGTTATCGTGGTGGCGAAGCTGGCCGACGCCGCCCCGCTGGCCAACCGCATCGCCCCCGAGCATCTGGAGATCGCCACCGCCGATCCCGAAGCGCTCTTGCCGCTGATCCGCCATGCCGGGGCCATCTTCCTCGGCCGCCACACCCCCGAGGCCATGGGCGACTACATCGCCGGCCCCAACCACGTGCTGCCGACGGCGCGCACGGCGCGCTTCTCCTCCGGCCTCTCGGTGCTCGACTTCGTCAAGCGCTCTACGCTGCTGGGCTGCACGCCGCAGGCGATTGCCGCCCTCGGCCCCGAGGCCATCGCCCTGGCCGAGGCCGAAGGCCTCGAGGCCCATGCCCGTTCGGTGGCGGCGCGGCTGAACGCGCCTTCCGATGAGTGAGGCCTCGCCGTTCCGCCTCTGCGAGGTGGCGCTGGAAGACCACGGCGTCATCCGCCGCGCCCGCGACATCGAGAACGAGCGCGAAGTCGCCTCCCGCGATCTTCTGGAACGGAACCTTTTCCATCCATTGGGCTCGCGCGGCGGCCCTTACAAGCTGGTGCTGCGGATGGCGGAGAACCGCCTGGTGTTCGACATCCGCCTGATGAACGGGGAGGAGCACGGCAAGCTGATTCTGTCGTTGACCCCGTTCCGCCGCGTGATCAAGGACTATTTCCAGCTCTGTGAAAGCTACTTCAAATCGATCCCCAACCAGCCGGCGGGCCGCATCGAGGCCCTCGACATGGGCCGCCGCGGGCTGCACGACGAAGGCGCCGTCCTCCTCAAGGAGCGGCTGAAAGGCAAGATCGAGGTGGATTTCGACACCGCAAGGCGGCTTTTCACCCTGATTTGCGTGCTGCACCTCAAAGGATAAGCGGGGATGGGACCCCGCAAACCCTTGCTTTTGACGCTTTTAAGTGCATTCTCCCGGCGGATTTCCCGTCAACCCCGAGGCCGGATGCCTAAGGAAGAACTGCTCGAATTCGAAGGCGTGGTCAGCGAACTTCTGCCCAACGCGACCTTTCGCGTGAAGCTGCAGAACGGACACGAAATCATCGCCCATACGGCCGGCAAGATGCGCAAGAACCGCATCCGCGTGCTGACCGGCGACAAGGTCATGGTGGAGATGACTCCGTATGATCTCACCAAAGGGCGCATCACCTATCGCTTCAAGTGAGACCAGGGCCGGCTTGCTGCTTGCCAGCGAAAGCCCGCGGCGCAAGGCGCTGCTGGCCCAGGCGGGCATCGTTCCCGACCTCATCCGTGCCGCCGACATCGACGAAACCCCGCTGAAAGGCGAACTGCCGCGCGCCCATGCCCTCAGGCTGGCGGCGGCCAAGGCCGTGGCTGTGGCGGCCAAGTTCCGCGAAAGCCATCCGCCGCTTGTGGTGCTGGGCGCCGACACCGTGGTGGCCTGCGGGCGGCGTATCCTGCCCAAGCCGGCCAAGGACGAAGGCGTGCGCGCCTGCCTCAAGCTGCTCTCCGGCCGCCGGCACCAGGTGATGACCGCCGTGGCGCTGGTGCTGCCCTCGGGCGATCTCCGCACCCGGATCGTCACCACTCGCGTCGCCTTCCGCCGCCTTTCGCCGGCGGAGGTGGAAGCCTATGTCGATTGCCGCGAGGGGCTGGGCAAGGCGGGGGGCTACGCCATCCAGGGCCGCGCCGAAATCTTCGTCCGCCATCTCAACGGCTCCTATTCCAATGTGGTCGGCCTGCCGCTGACCGAGACCGTGCTTCTGCTGCGCGGCTGCGGCTACGATGGCTGATCGCCGATTCAATCTAGAGGCGATTTGCTTTAGAATATAGCTGAAACGACTCTCCGGGGGCGATCATGAAACCGCGCGATTTGTTCGGCGTTGCCATTCGCGGCATCGGCATCTGGATTTTGACCCAGGCGGCGTATTGGGGCTTCTACGCTTTTCTCAAGTTGCAAACGACGATGGGCAACCCGAGCATCCCACCGCAGGAAGACGCCGCCATGGCGGTCTTCTATCTGGTGCTGGGGATTTTGCTGATCGTATTGGCCGACAGCATCGTCCGCGCCGTCTATGGAGCGCCCTCAAAGCGCCATGAGGACGCCGGCACCGCTCCGGATGCCGCCAGCCCGTCATGACCGATTTCCTCAACGCCTTCTTTCTGATCTATGCGGCGCTGTTCCCGATCATCAACCCGATCGGCAACACGCCCATCATCCTCGGCTTGACGCGCGGCCGCAGCACGCGCGAGCGCGCCCTGCTGGCGCGGCATGTGGCGGTCAACAGCTTCTTCCTGCTGCTGGGCTCGCTGCTGCTGGGCTCGCATGTGCTGGAGTTCTTCGGCATCTCCCTGCCGGTGGTGCGGATCGGCGGCGGCCTGGTGGTCACGGCCTTCGGCTGGCGGCTGCTCAATTCCGGCATCGCCGACCACCGCGACGCCCCTTCGGGCGAGCACCATCTCGACGCCTTCTATCCCTTCACCATGCCGCTGACCGTCGGCCCCGGCGCGATGAGTGTGGCCATCGCGCTGGGCAGCCAGCGGCCCAGCCTCGCCGATCTGCCGCATCTGTTGATGCTGGGCGGCTCGGCGCTGACGGGGCTGCTGGCGCTCTCGCTCACCATCTATCTCTGCTACCGCTTTGCCGAGAAGACGGTGTCGCGCCTGGGCACCAGCGGCACCAATGTGGTGGTGCGGCTGTCGGCCTTCATTCTTCTGTGCATCGGCATCCAGATCATCTGGACCGGCTGGACGGCTCTTACGGCGCTGCACTGAATCCCCCTTGCACTTCGCGGCGGAGCGCGCATAACCGGAGCATGCGGCAGGAAGTCCTCATCAATGTCGGGGTCGGCGAGGTCCGCGTCGCCGTGGTCGAAGACGGCCGGCTCCAGGCCCTTTCCTGCACGCGCCTCTTGGGCGCGGAAGAGGAAGGCGGCGGCAGCCTGATCGGCGACATCGTGCTGGGGCGCGTGGTGCGCGTGCTGCCGGCGGTGCAGGCCGCCTTCGTGGAAATCGGGCAGGAACGCGCCGGCTTCCTGGGCGCGCGCGAAGCCCGTTCCCTGGCCCCCGATGCGGCGGGCGAACCCGCCATCGGCCGGTTGCTGCGCGAAGGCGACAAGGTGCTGGTGCAGATCGTCAAGGACCCGATGGGCGAAAAAGGCGCCCGCCTGACCACCGCCGTTTCCGTCCCCGGCAGGCTTTGCGTGCTGACGCCGTTCCAGCGCGGCACCGGCGTTTCCCGCCGCATCGAAGACGAGGCCGAGCGCGCACGCCTCACCGCCATCGGCGAGGAACTGGCGGCAGGCGTGCCGGAAGGCGGCTGCATCATGCGCACCGCCGCCGCGGGCGCCGCGGCGGAAGAGCTGCGGGAAGACCTGCTGCGCCTGAAACGGGAATGGGCGGAGATCGCGGCGGCCTCTGCCGCGGCCAAGGTGCCGGAAACGCTGCACCGCGATCTCGGCCCGGTGGAGAGGGCCTTGCGCGACATCGTCCACGAGGGCACGGCGCGCATCCTGATCGACGACGCCCAGGCGGCGGAACGGGCGCGTGCCTATTGCCGCCGCGCCATGCCCGGGATCGAGGATCGCATCGCATTCTTTGCCGGACCGGGCGAACTGTTCGACGATCTCGAAGCCGACATCGACGGCCTCATCCGCCCGCGCGTGGCGCTGCCTTGCGGCGGCTGGATCACCGTGGAAGGCACCGAAGCCCTCACCGCCATCGACGTCAACTCGGGCAGCTTCATCCATTCGAGCGCCATCGAAGACACCGGCCTCCTGGTCAACCTGGAAGCGGCGCGCGAGATCGGCCGGCAGCTCCGCTTGCGCGGCATCGGCGGGTTGATCGTCATCGACTTCATCCACATGCATGAGCCCGAAAACGGCGGCAAGGTGTGCGAGGCGCTGGCGCAAAGCCTGTCGCGCGACGGCGTGCCGGTGAACATCTCGCCGGTGACGCCCTTCGGCCTGGTGGAGGTTACCCGCAAGAAGCTGCGCCAGCCGCTGGTGGCGCGCTGGAGCGAAGACTGTCCCGCCTGCGCCGGGCTCGGGCTGGTGCGCAAGCCGGAAACCGTGGCGATGGATGTCCTGCGCCGTATCGAAAGCAGCGCGCGCGCCGCCCCGGGCAAGGCGCTGAGGGTCCATGCCGCGCCGGAGGTGGTGCGCTGGCTGGAAGAAGAGGGGGCGAATGCCGCCCTCTCCCGCAAAGGGATCGCCCGGGTGGCGTTCGTGGCGGAGGCCGCTTTCCCTCGCGAGCGATTCGAGGTCGCCACCGTGTCCGTGTGACAACGGTGTGGACTATTTTACATTGATATGCGAAAAAATCGCAGGCAACGGATGACTCGGATTCTGTCCTTGGGGTGGCAGGTATCGGAGAAAATGCCGGAGGCTCAACGGGTTGGAATGGACCCGCGGAGATGAGCCGCAGCCCGGCATAGCAGCGATCCACACGGCCAATTGCCGCACCGGGATAGGGACTTCCAGGCAATCCGTCTATTTTTGCCGCCGGGGAAACGTATCACGAGAAGGGGAATGCCATGCGCCGCACGGCAGTCACGGTTATTTGTGCATCACTCATGCTTTCGGCCTCCGCTTATGCGAGCGGTTTCGGCCTGCGCGAGGTCAGTGCCGCCACGCTCGGCCTTTCCTACGCCGGCGCGGCCGCCAACGGCACGAAAGCGTCCACCTTGGCCTTCAATCCCGCTCTGCTCGCCGACGTGGGTGAGTTCGACGTGGCGGCGAGCGGCATCGGCCTGCTGCCCGAGACCGAAGGTCACTTCGCGGCGACCAACGCCGCCGGTATGCCGGTCAGCGGCAACGGCAATCCCAAGGACATCGTCAACACGGCGCTGATCCCGTCATTCTCTTTGCGCTACCGGCTGTCGGACAGCCTCACGGCCGGTCTGGCGCTGACCTCGCCCTGGGGCATGATCACCGATTATGGCAACGACTGGGTCGGCCGTTACTACGCCACCACCAGCGACGTGAAGACCTTCAACGCCACGCCGATGGTGGCCTGGCAGCCGGTGCCGGAACTGTCGATCGGCGTCGGCCTGCAAGTGCAGTACATCAAGGGCCGCCTCGGCAAGGCCATCGATTTCGGCACCATCGGCTATTCCTATCACATCCCCGGCGCGATGCCCGGCGGCGCCGACGGTTCCGTCATGCTCAAGGCGCAGGATTGGGGGCTGGGCTGGATGATCGGGGCGCAGTGGAAGCCGCGGCCCGACCTTTCGTTCGGCATCTCCTATCGCTCCCAGATCGACAACACGCTGAAGGGCACCGAAACCTTCACCCTCGACGGCCTGGGCATCGGCGCCTTCCTCAAGGGCGCCACCGGCGCTTTCGTCAACGGACCGGCCACGGCCCCCTTTGCCACGCCGGCCGTTCTCACCTTCGGCGCCCGCTGGGATGTCACCGACAAGCTGGCCCTGCTGGCCGGCGGCGACTGGACGGGCTGGAGTTCCTTCAACACCCTGATCGCTCATTCCGCCAACCCCTATCAGCCCGACGACGTCACCGACATGAACTGGCAGGATTCCTGGTCCGGCTCGCTCGGCGCCGAATACAAGCTGGATGAGAAATGGACGCTGCGCCTCGGCACCGCCTATGACCAGACCCCGACGGTGGACGTCTACCGCACCCCGGGCATCCCGGACGGCAGCCGTTACTGGGTCAGCGGCGGCATCGGCTATCACCTGACCGACAACATCGACATGGACTTCTCCGTCGCGCGCCTGATCGCCGAGAAGGGGGTCATCGCCCTCAGCCAGGCCGATACGGGCAATGCCCTGCGCGGCAACCTGAACGGCCAGGTCGACATGTCGGTGACGCTGATCGGCTTCGAGACCAGCTACCACCTCTGATCGTCTCCGCTCGCAAGCGTGCTCCGCCGCGGCCTTCCTGGCCGCGGCGGAGTGCTTTTCGGGGGTGCGGAAAAGGGCGGTTTCCCGCGCTGGACAGGAGCCGTCCGGATGCTTACAAGACCGGCCGGCGCCCAGGTAGCTCAGTTGGTAGAGCAGCGGACTGAAAATCCGCGTGTCGGTGGTTCAAATCCGCCCCTGGGCACCACGCTTCGCCGTCGGCACTGCGTGGCACGGCCTTGACGAATGTGTAGGCGAAGCGCGGCAGCTCAGGCCGGACACGCCAGACTCTTCGGCGGCAGCGTGGCGCGGGGCAACAGGCGTTTCTCGAACGCCTGGCGTTCCAGTTCCTCGCGGAAATCGGGATGGGCCAGCGCGATCATGGCGCGGGCGCGATCCGCGATCGACTTGCCCTTCAGGTTCGTCATGCCGTGCTCGGTGACGACGTACATGACGTCGGTGCGCGGCGTGGTGACGATGTTGCCGGGCGTCAGATCGAGCACGATGCGGCTCTTGCGGACGCCCTTCCTTTCGTAAACCGAGGACAGGCACATGAAGGACTTGCCGCCCTTCGAGGCATAGGCGCCGCAGGCGAATTGCAGCTGGCCGCCGGTGCCGGAAATATGGCGATGGCCGTCGGATTCCGAGGCCGCCTGTCCCTGAAGATCCATCTGCGTCGTGTTGTTGACCGCGAACACCTTGTCGTTCTGCATGATGATGCGCGGCATGTTGGTGTATTCGACATCGGCGCACAGCATGTCGGAATTGCCGTCGATTGCGTCGTACAGGGCCTGCGTGCCGAGCCCGAAGGTGAAGACGGTCTTGCCGGGATCGAGCTGCTTGCGCGCCCCGGTGACGACCCCCGCCTTGTAAAGGTCGATCAAACCGTCCGTCAGCATTTCGGTGTGAACCCCCAGGTCTTTTGCGCCCGCCTCCAGCAGCAGGGTACAGACGGCATTGGGCATGCCGCCGATGCCGATCTGCAGGCAGGCGCCGTCTTCCACTTCGGCGGCCACCAGGCGGGCGATGGCGCGGTCGATCTCGGAAACCGGCGGGGACTTGAGTTCCGTCAAGGGCTGGTTGTCGCCTTCGATGATGTAATCGACCTCGCCGATGTGAATGCCGTTGTCCCTGCCGAACACGTAAGGAACCGCCGTCGAGGTCTCGACGATCAAGGTCTTGGCGCGCTCGACCAGCGTTCTCTGCCAGCCGTTGGTGGGCCCGAAATTGAAATATCCGCCGGCATCGGCCGGCCGCACCTTGAGCACGACGATGTCGATGGGATCGATGAAGCGGCGATAATAGTCGGGGATTTCGCCGAGATTGGGCGGAATGTGGATGCACAGGCCGGCGTCGGCCTTGACGCGTTCATAACCGCTGAAGTGCCAGGAGTGCCAGTGGATATGCTCGCCTTCGGGGTCGCTCTCCAGCACGGCGCGCGTCTTCGTGGCGAGGCTGCCGCGGATGCCGACATTGTCGAGGTCCTGCACGCGCGCGGCCAGCGCCCGGTCGAAAACATCGGGCTGGGACAGGCAGCCGCCGTAATCGAGCCAATCGTTCGACTGGACCAGTGCCGCCGCTTCGGCCGCCGTGATCTTTTTCGCCGGTTCTTTCGTCTTGCGCATGGACATGGAGGACCTCTCTGCGGGCCTTTTGTTGTTGGCACTTCCAGATGTAATGCCAGCCGCGCGGCCAGTCACGCGCCATCCCATCGGACACATCATATTCGGAACGGCTTCGGGGCCGGGCGATGCGACACAGCAGCCCTGTGAAGGACCGGTCACGTATCCCTTCCAAGTTGTAAGATTTCCCCCGGGACAAAACGGCGTGAACCGAAGCCTCTTTTCGTGCTTCTGCCGCAAGCATCCTGGTGGCCCCCTGCGCGTCTCGCTGGGCGTGCGGGCGTTTCGAGAGCCCAAAGGACCGCACGGATTTGCCGATGCACCGGTAACCTTATGCGCCGCAGGCTGGGCATCTCGCAGTTTCTTCATAACTTATTGATATAGAAATAAAATCCAGAAACAAGGCGGCACGGGCCGATGCTGCACAGGCGTTCCCGGGCATCACCATTTCCGGCAAGTTACCGAATATTGTGCCGAGCGGGCCTTGCGCCGTTCGGCAGGTGCGCGGAAGAGAGGATTCACGTCGCAACCGGCAGCCGCATCCGGCTATCGCTGCCGCGCCTGCGACCGAATATAAGACTTGCGCGGTTCGACAGGGCGGCGGTCTTCCCCTCGGGGGGCAGTGTCGTTATGCCGTAGCTTTGCGATTTGGTCCTGGACATGGAGAGCGATGTGGAACGCCACGGTGACGCGAGTGTTGGCAGCGGGCGGGGGCATTGGCGGCGGGCGGCGGGCGGCTCCTTGAAGAGCAGGCTGGCGCTTGGCGTCTGCGCCGTCGCGGCTGTGGCTTTTTCCGCACCGGCCCTGGCCGGCTCCAACATGGTGGCGGGCTCGACCTATCTCGCCTCCAACCTTGGCAGTTCGGTCAACGCGGATTTCCAGGGCGGCACGCTGGAGCTCGACAAAACCACCACCATCGGCAACAATTTCAACGTCGAGGATTTCCCCACCAACACCATCGACATCCACGGCTCGACCGTGACGATGAGCGGCAACTTCACCGGTGCCGGGCCCTTGACCTTCACCGACAGCGTCGGCAGCGGGATTGTGACCTTCTCCGGCAGCGGCAACACCTACACCGGCGCCACCACGATCAATTCCGGCGCCACCTTCGCGCTGTCGGACACCGGCACCATCTCCGACTCCAGCAAGCTGACCGACAACGGCACTTTCGACATCTCGGCCACCACCGCCGGAGCCTCCATCGTCTCGCTGGCCGGGTCCGGCAACGTGGTGCTGGGTTCCGAGAGCCTGACGGTGACCGCCGCGGCCGACACCTTCTCGGGGACGATTTCGGGAACCGGCAGTCTGTATCTGACCGGCGGCACCGAGGTCGTGACCAGCGCGCTCACCTATACCGGTTACACCTCGATCACCACGGGCACCTTGACCTTGACCGGCAACGGCAGCCTGGCGGATTCAAGCTCCGTCTATGTCAACGGCACCCTCGACATCTCGGGCACGACGGGCACTTCGATCACCTCGCTTTCCGGCAGCGGCACGGTCAATCTCGGCAATCGCACGCTGACCTTGACGGATGCGGCGGGCAGCTTCAGCGGCACCTTCACCGGCAACGGCAGCCTGGTGCTGAACAGCGGCACCGAATGGCTGACCGGCACCACCAGCTTCGCCAATCCGGTGATCGTCAACGGCGGCACGCTGGAGGTCGGCTCCACCGCCGTCGCCTACAACATCGTCAACAACGCGACGTTCTCCTTCTACAGTTCCGGCCCGATCGCCATGAGCGGCGTCGTTTCCGGGCCGGGCGCCGTCACGGTGGACGGCGGCGGCATCGTGACGGTCACCACGCCCCAGACCTATACCGGCCTCACCACCATCACGCTGGGCAGGCTGGAGCTGTCCGGCAACGGCAGCATCGCGTCTTCGAGCGGCGTGGACGCCGCCGGCACGCTCGACATCGGGGCGACGACCTCAGGCGCTTCGATCACCACGCTTTCCGGCACCGGCGGCGTTTATCTCGGGCAACAGACGCTGACGCTGACCAACGCCGCCGGCACCTTCTCGGGCACGATCTCCGGATCGGGCAACCTGGTCATTGCCGGCGGCAGCGAGACGCTGACCGGCGCCAACACCTATACCGGCCGCACCACCATATCGTCGGGCAGCCTGATCCTGCCGGCGGGCAGCAGCCTGGTTTCCGCCAGCGTCGTCGATAATGCGCTGCTCGACATTTCCCAGGCCTCGGTGACCTATTATTCGCTGGGTTCGACGATCCAATCGCTCGGCGGCAACGGCACGGTGACGCTGGGGTCCAAGATTCTCTACCTCGCCAACGCCGACGACACCTTCGCCGGCATCATTTCCGGCACGGGCGGCATCGCCGTCAACGGCGGCACGGAAACGCTGTCCGGCGTCAACACCTATACCGGCACCACCAGCGTGGGGGCGGGCGCAACGCTGGCGCTGTCCGCCACCGGCAGCATCTCGGCGCAGAGCAGCCTGGTGGCCAACGGCACCTTGGACATCTCCGCCGCGACCGGTCCGACGCTGTCCTTCGCTTCGCTGGGCGGGACCGGCAGCGTCATTCTCGGCAACAACAGCCTCAATCTCAGCGCCGCCGCCGACGTCTTCTCCGGTACCATCTCCGGCAACGGCACGCTGGTGGTGAGCGGCGGCAGCGAGACTCTTTCCGGCAACAACAGCTACACGGGCGGCACGATCATCAACGCCGGCACGCTGCAGATCGGCAACCGCTACACCACCGGTTCGATCACCGGCAACGTCACCGACAACGGCACCCTGGCCTTCGCCCGCACCAATACGCTGGTGTTCGGCGGCACGATTTCGGGCTCGGGCAGCGTGGTCCAGGGCGGCTCGGGCACCACCGTGCTGACCGCAACCAACAGCTACAGCGGCGGCACCACGATCACCGCCGGCACCTTGCAGATCGGCAACGACGGCACCGCCGGCTTCATCGCCGGCAACGTCGCCGACAACGGCACGCTGGCCTTTGCGCGCAGCGATGCTACCGGCTTCGGCGGCGTGATCTCGGGCACGGGCGGCGTGCACCAGATGTTCGGCACCCTGACGCTGACGGGCGTCGACACTTATTCCGGCGCCACCGTGATCGACGGCGGTTCCGGCCTGATCCTCGGCGCAGGCGGCAGCATCGCGTCCTCCAGCGGCGTCACCGCCAACGGTACCTTCGATGTTTCAAACAACGCGGCCCCGCAGGTCACCTCGCTCTCCGGCAGCGGCAGCGTGCTCCTGGGCGGCCAGACGCTCACTTTGACCAACGCTTCCGGCGCCTTCTCCGGCGCGATTTCCGGCACGGGCGGCCTGACGCTCCTCAGCGGCACGCAGACGCTGTCGGGCATCAACACCTACACCGGCCCGACCGCGATCAAGGGCGGCACGCTGACGGTGAACGGTTCCATCACCTCTTCGCCGGGCGTCAGCGTCGCTTCGGGCGGCACGCTGGCGGGCACGGGCAGCGTCTCCTCCGTGACGGTCGCCAGCGGCGGCACGCTGGCGCCGGGCGCGAACGGCGCCGGAACGCTGACGGTGAACGGCAACGTCTCCTTCGCCAGCGGCAGCAATTTCGTCATCGGCACCAATTCCTCCGGCGCCGCCTCGCTCTCCGCCACGGGCACGGCCTCGCTGGCGGGAACGTTGAGCATCGTAAGCACGGGCGGCGCCTATCCGCTGCACCGGCAGCTGACGCTGCTGACGGCGAACGGCGGCATCACGGGCAGCTTCACCCTGGCTCCGCTGGCGAGCACGGGTGCGGTTTTCGCCGCCACGCAGCTTTCCTGCGGCGCCGACAGCATCTGCTACGAAATCAACCTAGCCCAGCTGTCGCCGCTGCTGCCGACCGCTACGACGGCCAATCAGGCAAACGCGGTCAAGGCGATCGACGCCGCGATTGCCGCGGGCGACACCCTGCCGGACGGATTCGAGAATCTCGGCAACCTCACCTCGGCCGCCCTGGCGAACGACGCGACGCAGCTGGCCGGCGAAATCGGCGGCGACGTGCCCCTGGCCGGCAGAGCGGTGCTGAACCCGTTCCTCGACGCCATCTTCGATCATATCGGCAACGACCGCGCCAGCGGCCCCTATCGGACCGCAGCGGGACAAAGCGAGGTCTGGGCCGCCGGCTTCGGCGGCACCAGCCTGGTGGACGGCGACCCGGCCGGCCTTGGCTCGCACAGCTTCCGCGCCAACGTGGCGGGCTTTGCCGGCGGCGCCAACTGGATGATGTGGCCGCATGTCATGCTGGGCGCGGCGGTGTCGGGCGCCGTCTCGGACTTCCATCTCGCCGGCGACATCGGCACGGGCAGGGATACGGCCATCCAGGCGGCGGTCTACGGCCAGATTCGCTACAGCACGCATTTCTACGGCTCCTTTGCCGCGGCCGCCGGGATGAACATGATCACCACCCACCGGGTGCTGAGCATTTCCGGCACGGACGACCTTTCCGGCAAGCTGACGGCCTACACCCTGGGCGGTCGCTACGAGACGGGCATTACGCTGTTGTCCTGGCTGGCTCCCTATGTCGCCTTCCAGGATGCGCTGACCGTGATGCCCTCCTACAGCGAAACGGCCGCCTCCGGCAGCGCGACCTTCGCCTTGCAATATGCCTCCCGCACGGCCAACGACGGCAACGTGGAAGTCGGCGTGCGCCAGGGCGTGGACGTCGATTTCAACCCGCGCTGGGTTCTGACGCCGAACGGCACCCTGCATCTGTCGACCAAGCTGGCCTGGGCGCATGAGCTGTTCGACGAGACGCGGGCGGATGCCTCCTTTGCGGCCTTGCCGGATTCGAGCTTCGCCATCAATCACGCCATAGCGGGCAAGGATGCCGGGCTGCTCACCCTGGGCGCCGATCTCCGGCTCGAGGACGGCGTGAACGTCTCGGCGCATCTCGACAGCGCCGTCTCGTCCAAGTCGCAGAGCTACACGGGCATGTTCGGCGTGCAGTACACTTGGTGACCCGCCGCACCGCGGTCGTCTTTGCAGGCAGGGCAGAGGGGCTTTGGGGCCCTTCGACAAGGCAATTGGCGATGTTATACTTGACAAACCCAACCCCAATTCCTATATCAGTAGGGCTAAGGGGTTACGGTTATGGCAAGCGTCCTTACTGAGAAGTACTTTCAAGACGAAGCGGCGGCTTTTCAAGCCCTAGAGGGCATTATGTGGCCCGGCGGTAAGCCGGAAGCCTGCCCCCATTGTGGCGTCGTTGGTAAGGCGAACAGACTGGCAGTCCAGAAGTCCAAGCCGAGCAAGAAACACCCGCAAGGCAGACCCGTATACGGCCTCTGGAAGTGCTATTCCTGCCGGAAGCAGTTCACCGTCCGCCGTGGTACCGTCTTTGAGGCCAGCCACCTAGAGCTTCACCAGTGGTTCCAAGCGGCCTATCTGCTTTGCTCCAGTAAGAAGGACTGCTCCAGCAACCAACTCGCCCGCACGCTCGGCTGCACGGTCAAGTCCGCATGGTTCGCCAGTCATCGCATTCGTGAAGCGATGCGCGCCGGCGATCTCGCTGTGCCCTTCGGTTCCGCTGGCGGTGCCGTCGAGGCGGATGAAGCGTTTTGGGTTGCAAGAAAGGTATTCCGAAGAAGCAAGCCTATCATCGCAAGATGAAGGTACTGACGCTGATCGACCGCGAAACCGGGTAGGCGAAAAGTACAGTCATCCAAAAGCTAACCCTTTGCGAAATGGGGCCGATCCGTTTGTGATTGCGGGTGCCAAGGCAATCAGTGGAATTGTTGTCACTGATGAGAAATTTTCTTGAAAACGTCACAAGGATAAGATGCCCCGCGTATGCAAGTGCCGAAACGTACCCTGTAAGTCAGGGCCGGACTACTTCAAGGAGCTTGGCTTTTAATGGCGACCGCAAAGAAGCAACCAGACAAAAAAGCTGACGACTTCAAATCCGTCGCTCGCCGCCTTGAATGCAACGAGGACAAGACCGCGTTTGAGAAGAAGTTGGGGAAGATCGCAAAAGCTAGGTCAAAGATGGAAGGGGCCGAAAGGCATCGACCCCAAAGTTGATTATCCCAAGGGGGTCAGATTTTTCTGCAATTGCAATAGGCCTCGTGTTCAGTTGAATAGCAAACTGGCGAATAGCCAGAGGAGCAGTATCCGCTTGTACAGTTTTGCTGTCCGTCGCCGCTCACGGCCTTACAGCAAAAGCTGCCAATTTGGCCGCAAGCTGGCCGTCCCCCTTGTTCACTATATTGCTGAGTAGTTTTGGCTGGCGCTTGGGCAAACGCCAAATAGCCACCCGCTGCCAATAGAATTACTAGGCCACAAACCGACAAATAGCGCATGATCGCCTCCGCCGTTATCGGATTCGACGCGAATCCGCTTCGATTATACAACATTTAGTTGTGGGTTTGTCAAGTATAATATAGCATGATAATTACGCGCGACTGAGGTTTTGGCGGCCCCAGGTCCGGAAAGTAACGATATTTCTGCCTCAGGGGTTGCCAGCCGCGACAACTTAATTCCAAACTGCGTCACTTCTGCGCCATTACCGGAATTGCGATAGGCGTCCCGGGGGGCTTATGTGTGCAGGAGTTTCCGGGGGTTGCCCCCGGGAAG